>Ga0066486_1000135_pt1 | contig 24406 bp, 21 predicted proteins | sample LakWasM128_HOW14_2_FD_59591 | JGI IMG/M metagenome (GOLD analysis project Ga0066486, IMG submission 59591) | Freshwater sediment methanotrophic microbial communities from Lake Washington under simulated oxygen tension - Sediment Metagenome 128_HOW14 | ecosystem: Environmental > Aquatic >... | reverse complement strand
GCTTGCTGATTGCCGCGCTGCGCGTCATGGCCGCCCATCCGCTGCGCTTTGCGGCGGCGTTGTGGACGACGTTGCGCATGGGCATCCGTGCCGACCGGCCGATTCCGTTCCATCTCGTTTATCTCGCCGAAGCCTGCCGCATTCTGCCGTGGCTGGAAGAAGCCGGCGCACAGCATATACACGCGCACTTCGGTACCAATTCCGCCGAGGTGGTGATGCTGGCGCACATCCTCGGCGGTCCGCCGTATAGCTTTACCGTGCACGGCCCGGAGGAGTTCGACAAGCCGGAGTTCCTCAAGCTGCGCGAGAAGGTGAGGCGCGCCGCCTTTGTAGTGGCGATCAGTTCTTATGGCCGCAGCCAACTTTGCCGCTGGGTGGATTACGCCGATTGGGACAAGATCAAGGTCGTGCATTGCGGGCTGGAGCCGGCTTTCCACAAGGTCGCGGCCGTGCCCGTGCCTTCGGCGCCGCGCCTGGTGTGCGTCGGCCGCCTGTGCGAGCAGAAAGGCCAACTGCTGCTGGTGGAAGCGGTCGCCCAGCTGGTACGCAAGAGCATCGAAATCGAAGTGGTACTGGCCGGCGACGGCGAAATGCGCTCCGAGATCGAAACCTTGATCGCACAGCGCAAGCTGCAAAAGCAGGTGCGCATCACCGGCTGGATCAGCAGCGAGCAGGTACGCGATGAAATTCTCGCGGCGCGCGCGCTGGTGCTGCCGAGCTTCGCCGAAGGGCTGCCGGTGGTGGTCATGGAAGCGATGGCGCTGCGCCGGCCGGTGCTCACGACCTATGTCGCCGGCATTCCCGAACTGATCGAATCCGGCAAGCACGGCTGGCTGTTCCCGGCGGGCGATGTGGATGCGCTCGCCGCTGCGATGCAGGCTTTCCTTGCCTTGCCGCTCGCGGCCGTCGAGGAGATGGGAGCCCATGCCCATGCCCAGGCGCTGGAACGGCATTCCATAGACACCGAGGCCGGCAAGCTGGCGCGGTTGTTCGTTGCCGCCGCGACGCCCGTCTCCGCGCAAGTCCTGCAAGAAAAGAAGAGTTCGTATGATGCTGCTGCCTGAAATCCTGTTTATCGCAGTCGGCCTGGTGCTGTTCGTCCCGGCTTTCGTGTTCGCCGCGCAAGTCGTGCTGTCACTGCCCATCTTCAAGCGCAAGAGCATTCTGTTCGGCGCGCGCCCCCATATTGCCGTGCTGATGCCCGCGCACAACGAGTCGGCCGGTATCGCGCGCCCGCTCAACGCGATCCGCATGCAATTGCAGCCTGGCGACCGCCTGCTGGTCGTGGCCGATAATTGCACCGACGACACTGCCGAGATCGCGCTCGCCAACGGCGCGGAGGTGATCGTGCGAAACGATGAAGAACGGCGCGGCAAGGGTTACGCGCTCGATTTCGGCGTGCGTCATCTGGAAGCCCAGCCGCCGGAAGTGGTGATCGTGATCGATGCCGATTGCCTGGTGCACGGCTACGCGCTCGATATGCTGGCGCGTCATGCGTTGGCCGTGCGGCGCCCGGTGCAGGCGCTCTATCTGATGCATTCGCCGGAGGACGCCAGCCTCAAGACCAAAGTCGCCGAGTTCGCCTGGGCGGTCAAGAACTGGGCACGGCCGCTGGGGTATCACCATCTCGGCCTGCCGTGCCAGCTGATGGGCACCGGCATGGCGTTTCCGTGGCTCCATATTCGTTATGCGAATCTCGCCAGCGGGCACATCGTCGAAGACCTCAAGCTCGGCCTCGACTTTGCCGTCAAAGGCTACGCTCCGCACTTTTGTCCCGGTGCGAAAGTGACCAGCGTGTTTCCCACCCATGTCGAAGGCGTGCAGTCGCAGCGCACGCGCTGGGAGCACGGCCATCTCGGCATGCTGGTGCAAGAGGGCGGCCCGCGGCTGAAACAAGCCCTGCGCACCCGCAACGGCGGATTGCTGGCATTGGCGCTCGATCTCTGCGTGCCGCCGCTGGCCTTGTTGACACTGCTGGTGACGGCGCTGTGCGGCCTCGGTGCTGTGGCGTGGCTAATGACGGGCAATATCTGGCCCTGGGCGCTGGCCCTGGTGGATATGGGGCTGGTCGGCGGCGCGGTGCTGATAGCCTGGCTGCGTGTCGGCCGCAAGATCATCTCGTTGCCCAACCTGGCATACGCCCCGTTTTACGCCCTCGGCAAGATTCCCCTGTATCTCAAATTCCTGGTGCGTCGCCAGGCGGAGTGGGTGCGGTCGCGCCGCGACTGAGGGGCATCATGTTTATCGGCATCCAGATACTGCGAGGATTGGCGGCTGCGATGGTGGTAGTCCACCACTACGTGGCGTCGCAAGCCGAGCAGGGTGTGGAAGTCGGGCGCTGGCTGCATGAGTTCGGCGGTTCCGGAGTCGATATTTTCTTTGTGATCAGCGGTTTCATCATGATGATCACGCAATCCGACATGGGTGGCAAAAAGCGCGAATATTCCGCCAGGCAGTTTCTCGTGCGCCGCCTGATGCGTGTCGTGCCGCTGTACTGGGTGCTGACGGCATTGGCCTTCGGGATGGCGTCCCTGGCCGGCACGGCGATCAATACGCAGATTCCCGTCGAAAAATTCCTGATGTCCATGCTGTTCCTGCCTTATAGCGACGGCGCTGTTTCCATGAGCGATGCCGCGCACACGGCTTATGTGATCCCGATGGCATGGACGCTCACTTTCGAATGGTTTTTCTATCTGGTGTTCGCCTCTGCGCTGGCGTTTGGCCTGCATGCCTACGCCCGCCTGCGCTTCATCGCCGTGGTCTTCGTCGCGCTGGTGGCGGCCGGTGTGCTGGCCCAGCCGCAAGCGCCGATTCTGCAGGTGGTCACGAGCCCCTTGCTGTTCGATTTCCTGCTCGGCTGCGCGGTGGCGGTGCTTTATCTCAAGGGCCTGCGCCTGAGCGCGTGGATCGCTGTGCCGCTCGCGCTGATCGCTGTAGGCGTGCTGATCAATCAACTGCACGGTACGGTATTCGAGCGCACTGCCATCTGGGGGCTGGCGTCGTTCGCGCTCATCATGGCGGCCTCGCTCAATCGGCGCGAAATCGCGCTCTCTGCGGTGACGCGGCCTTTCGCGCACCTGGGCGATATTTCGTATTCTCTCTATCTTTCGCATTTTTTCACGCTGGCGCTGTTCGTCCGGTTGCAGGATCGCGTGCCCCTGCTGAACGATGGCTACGGCGTGGCTGCACTCGCCGCTTTCGCGCTGCTTAATCTCTTTGTTGCCGAGGGGTGCTATCGCTGCATCGAAAACCCGGCGCGCAAGCTTTTCGCCAACGCAGATTTCTCCCGGCTGCGCCCCCGCCGCAAGGTGACCGAGCCGTGAGCAAGCGCTACGACTGGGTAGACTACGCCAAGGGCATCGGCATCCTGCTGGTGGTCTATGCGCATATCGCGCGCGGCGTATTCTCCGCCGGCATCGCATCCGATGAAGGCTGGTACACGCTGGTGGACAGCGTGATCTACACCTTTCATATGCCACTGTTTTTCTTCTTGTCCGGGTTGTTTTTCTACAGCTCGCTGCAGAAGCGCGGCGGGGGTGCGCTGGTCGCGGTCAAAGCCGACACGATTTTGTATCCCTACATCGTCTGGTCGTTGCTGCAGGGCACCGTCGAGCTGATGTTCTCGCGCTACACCAATGACGTGATCTCCGCCGAGGATGTCGTCAATCTGCTGGAGCCGCGCGCGCAATTCTGGTTCCTGTTTGCGCTGTTCATGATTACGGTGCTGGCGATCCCGATCTATGCCGCATTGAAGCAGCGCTATTTTCTGGCGGTGGCGCTCGCGTTCTCCGCCGTGTTCGTCTTCAGCAACGCGATGCCGGAGTTCTTTCATTCCGATTACCTTTATGCGTGGTTCGTGTTTTTCGCGTTCGGCGTCTGGTTCAACGAAATCCGGGATGCCGTGTTGAGCCGTTCGCGTGCGTTGCTGGGGCTTTTCTTTGTGCTGTTCGTATTCAGCCAGTGGTTATTCCACGGTTATTTCGGGTTGACCCATGAAGACGGGGGCGCCGGCCTGCTGGTGCTGGCATTGATCGCGATCATGTTTGTCGTGCTGCTGGCTCACGTGCTGTCGCATTACCCCGGCCGGTTCATGCTGCAGCTCGGCTATTCGTCGATGGCGATCTACCTCATGCACGTGATGGTGGGCAGCGGGGTTCGGGTATTTTTGCAAAAGATACTGCATGTCGAAAACCTCTATGCACACCTCGCGCTGGGGTTTTCGGCGGCGGTGCTGATCCCGCTGGGGGTCGTGAAGCTGTGTCGGCGCTGGGACAGGATGTTTTTGCTGGAGGCGCCGCGAACAATATCGGGGCAATACTGGTATCAGAAGAAATTCGACACTTAAGTCGCCGCTTTAAGGGAGGGGCGCCCAGCACAGAAGCGGGGCGCCCAAAATATTTTATAAGGAGTCCGTTTTGGAAAACGGTAGATTTGCCGTGCTGGATGGCTGGCGCGGCATCAGCATTTTGCTCGTGCTGGCGACGCACTTGTTGCCCCTGGGGCCGCATGCGTGGCAGCTGAATGTCACGGCCGGCATTCTGGGCATGGTGTTCTTTTTCGTATTGTCGGGGTTTCTTGTCACGCATTTTCTGCTGACGCGCTATGGGCTGGCGGATTTCCTGATCCGGCGGTTTTTCCGCATCTTGCCGCTGGCATGGCTCTACATGACGTTGATGTTTCTGATTTCACCGGTGACGCGCGAAATCTGGTTCGCCCATTTCCTGTTTTACGTCAATTACCCGCCGGATAAACTCGTTGCCACGACGCCGCATCTTTGGTCCTTGTGCGTTGAAATACATTTCTACCTGGGCATCGCGATGCTGGTCGCGTTTTTCCACAAGCGCGGTCTGCTGCTGATTCCTGTTTTGCTGGTCGCCGTGACGCTGCTGCGCGCGACCCAGGGTGTGCATTATTCGATCATGACACATTTGCGCATCGACGAGATTCTCGCCGGCGCGATGCTGGCGCTGGTTTACAACGGCAAGCTGCCCGACATCCTGCGGATGCTCGTAAGCCGCGCGAGCTTGTCGGTGACGTTTGTTCTGCTGCTGATTTCGTGCCACCCGAGCGCCGGATTCATGTGTTATCTGCGGCCTTATTTTGCCGCGATACTGGTCGGCGCCACCTTGTTCAACCACAACACCGCCATCGATGGCTTGCTGCGAAACAGATTACTGGTTTATATCGCCACCATCTCATTCGCGCTGTATGTGATCCATCCATTCCTCGCGACGACCTGGCTAGGCTCGGGCGGCGATCTTGAAAAATATGCAAAAAGACCATTGCTGTTGGCCGTTCTGTTCATCAGCGCGCATATCTCGACTTTTTACTATGAGCAGCGGTGGATCGCTCTCGGTAAACGGATATCTTCAAAACTACGCGTAGGAGCAACTTATGAACTTAAATAAAAAACTTCTTTTATCCGCGCTGCTTGCGATGCCGCTTGGCGCATCGGCAGCCGTGATAACCGACGCCGTATACGCCCCGACCAGCTTCTGGTACACGCCTATCCCCGCGACAGTGCCCTTGCATTCCAATTCGGCCAATTTCGTGAAGGAAATCCTGCGCCAGAAAGCAGCCTATTACGGTACCGTGACCATCAATACGAAGGAATACACCAGCCCTGTCTATATTGCCGCCGCCGGCGCGCCGACGATGAAAGTCACACAGTGGGATTGCCAGAAGAAAGGCTATTCGGATACCAGCCTGACGGAGCAGTGGTCCGCGGTTCCTGTCCCGGATTACGCCGTCCCTTCCAAGGGAACGGATTCCGAAATGACGGTCTACCAGCCTTCGACCGATACCGTCTGGGAGTTCTGGCAGGCCAGGAAAGTAGATGGTAAATGGCAAGCCTGCTGGGGCGGGCGCATCCAGAATGCCTCTGCCAGCAATGGCGTGTTTTACAAGTATTACGGCGTCACGGCCACCAGCCTGTCCTTTCTCGGCGGGCAAATCACCGCGGAGGAATTGCAGCGCGGCGAAATCAGGCATGCGATCGGGTTCTCGATGGTGGACGCCGAGGATAAAAGCCTGTTCTCATGGCCGGCCAACCGCTCGGACGGGTCCAACCCCACGTCTGCGCCCAATCGCATTCCGGAAGGGTTGCGCTTCCGGCTCGACCCTGCGGTTAATGTCGACGCGCTGCCGATGAGCAAGGCGGGCAAGATCATTGCCAAGGCCGCGCAAAAATACGGTTTTGTGGTGTGGGATCGTTCCGGTGCCCTGGCTTTGCGTGCGCAGAATGTCGTTTCGTACACGGCACTGGGGACCCCTGACCCGTACCCAACGCTCTTCGGTGGACATCCCAACTATGCCGTCCTCAATGGCTTTCCCTGGGACAAGCTCCAATTTCTGCCTATGGATTACGGCAAGGAGCTGACCTCGGGCACGAGTACTACGACCACCACTACGACGGCCCCGGCTACAAAACCGGGCAAGTCGCAACGCAAGTAGATTGTCTACTTACGGAGACAATCCTAGTTCATATAAATCATGGACTTAGAATACGGTTTGGGGTTAATGTCGTTGGACGGCGACGTCAACCCCTTTCCAATAGCTGTCAGTATCAATATATCCACTTAAGAATCAATAACTTGAATTGATGGCACGCGGATTGCTATTTCTTTAGGCGTTACCGCCTGATAAGGAAAAATTCGAATGAGTCTGGGTAAGGTTGTGCCCATTGCCGGCTTTCCCGTCCATGAGGCAACGCCACAGGATCTGGCGATGCATCTGTTATCCGTGCTGCGTGAGCACGAAAAAATTTCGCTGTTGTTTGCCAACAGCAATTTCGTCGTCAAGTGCAAGACGCTCTTGAGCCGCATGGCTAACGACGGCGTGCTCATCGTCAACGACGGCATCGGTATCGATATCGTAGCCAAGTGCCTGCATGGGCGCGCGTTCAAGGCCAATTTGAACGGTACCGACTTCACTCCCTATCTGTTCCGCGAGTCCTCGCGCCCGCTGCGCGTGTACATGCTGGGCGCGCATCCGGAAATCGTCGAAAAAGCCGCGGCATACGTCGAGCGCGAATTGGGGCAGGTTGTGGTCGGCTATTGCGACGGTTACAGCGGCTTGCGCGATCCGCATATCGTCGAGCGTATCAATCGCTCCGAGGCCGAAGTGCTGCTGGTGGCGCTGGGTAATCCCTTGCAGGAGGAATGGATCCTTAACCATCGCGATGCGCTGAATGCCGGCGTTGTCACCGGGGTGGGGGCTCTGTTCGATTTCTGGGCCGGCAGCAAACCGCGCGCCCCTGAATTCATTCAGAAAATCCGCATGGAATGGCTGTTCCGCTTATATCACGAGCCGCGCCGCCTGATGCGGCGCTACACGGTAGACATGCTGGTGTTTTTTGCGCACTGCCTCAAATACCGCGAGGACAGCAACAGCAGGGTTTCGGGCGGCCGGTCTCAAGCCGGCTTTTAAAAACGTACAAGGATCCATTATGAAAATACTAGTCGTTGGCGGCGCAGGATACATTGGTTCTCACATGGTAAAAATGCTGCTGGAACAAGGGCATGCGGTAGTTACATTCGACAATCTTTCTTCCGGTTTTCGCGATGCGGTGCTGGGCGGGGAATTCGTCAAGGGCGATCTCGCGGACAAGGCGAGGCTGGAGGAAGTATTTGCGACGCACCGTCCGGATGCGGTCATGCATTTCGCGTCCTGCATTCAGGTGGGCGAGTCGGTCCGCCAGCCGGGCAAGTATTACCAGAACAACGTCACCAATACGCTCAACCTGCTGGATGCGATGGTGAAGCATGATGTGGAGTATTTCATTTTCTCCTCGACCGCCGCCATTTTCGGCGAGCCGGAGTATGTGCCCATCGATCCCTCGCACCCGAAGAATCCGGTGAATCCGTACGGCCGTACGAAATGGATGGTCGAGCAGATTCTGAACGACTACGACGACGCCTACGGCCTCAAGTCGGTTTGCCTGCGCTATTTCAATGCCGCCGGCGCCGATCCTTCCGGCCTGCTGGGCGAGCGTCACGAACCCGAAACCCATTTGATCCCGCTGGTGCTCCAGGCGCTTTCCGGCCGCCGCGAGGCGATCACCGTATTCGGCCGCGATTACAATACGCCGGACGGCACCTGCGTGCGCGACTACATTCATGTGGTCGATCTTTGCACCGCCCATTTGCTGGCACTGCAACGACTGATGGCGACGGGTTTGAGCCGCCGCTACAACCTGGGCAACGAATCCGGCTATACCGTGCAGGAAGTGATAGACGCCGCCGAGCGCGTGACCGGCTGCATGGTGCGTGTCGCGGAAGGCGCGCGCCGCGCTGGTGACCCGGCGATGCTGGTCGCGGATGCCACGCTGGCACGCGAGGAGCTGGGCTGGCTGCCGATCTATTCCGATCTCGACACCATCATCGCCCATGCCTGGCAGTGGGAAATGATCCACCTGCAGAGCGAGCGCAAACGTTGCGTCGCCTGATTTAAACCCTCTTTATCAACTCAGTTAGAAATCGATATCATGAAAAAGATTACCAAAGCCGTATTTCCCGTTGCCGGTCTCGGCACCCGTTTCCTTCCCGCCACCAAGGCCAGCCCGAAAGAGATGCTGCCCATCGTGGACAAACCCTTGATCCAGTATGCCGTCGAAGAAGCTGTCGCCGCCGGCATCACGGACATGATTTTTATCACCGGGCGCAACAAGCGCTCCATCTCTGACCATTTCGATGTGGCCTACGAGCTTGAAAACGAGCTCGAACGCAACGGCAAGGAAAGCCTGCTGAAAGCGCTGCGCAGCATCGTGCCGCGCAATATCAACTGCATCTATATTCGCCAGAATCGCGCATTGGGTCTGGGGCACGCCGTACTGATGGCGAAGCCGGTGGTGCAGGACGAGCCTTTCGCAGTACTGCTGGCCGATGACCTGCTGGACGGTGAAACGCCCGTGATGAAGCAGATGACGCAAGCCTTCGATTACTACAATTGCTCGTTGCTGGGTGTAGAGAACGTCCCGCGCGAACAGACCCGCAGCTACGGCATCGTCGCCTCGCGTCCATTGGACGAAACGGTGGAACAGGTTTCCGGCATCGTCGAAAAGCCGAAGCCCGAAGATGCGCCTTCCACGCTGGGCGTGGTCGGCCGTTATGTATTGACCCCGCGAATTTTCCATTTCCTTGAACACATCCAGGCCGGTTCCGGCGGCGAAATCCAGTTGACGGATGGCATTTCGGCGCTGCTTAACGAAGAGCAAGTACTCGCTTACCGCTACCAGGGCGTACGCTACGACTGCGGTTCCAAGAGCGGGTATCTCGAAGCGACGGTCAAGCTCGGCCTGCGGCATCCGGAGGTCGGCAAGGAGTTTCGTGCAATGCTGGAAGGCATGTTCGGGCAATCTGCAAAAAAAACCACACAAACGCCTGAAAAAACGAGGGAATTGCTGGTGGTTGGCGGTAAAAGTTGATGTTTGATTTTTGCTATGCTAAGGTCAAAAAGAATAAGGGATTGCAATAAAAGGGGCATAACGAATGACCATTTCTTCCAGCATAGTCAAATCGAAGAAATCAGCACACCGTACCTGTAGCATTCATGCATCTCAACTCGTTGTCGCCGGCTGTCTGGCGGTATCTCCGCTGGCCGCCATGGCTGGCGGTACCACCTACACTGGCGACCCGCTGGACAAGATCGAAAATACCGATACGCTGAACTTCATCCTGGGCGGGCAGGTGCGCTACGACAGCAACCTGTTCCGCCTGTCCGGCTCCGAAGATCCGGAACCGGTGCTCGGCCGTTCGCAAAAGTCCGACATCATCTATACGACCAACGCCGGGATACGCATCGACAAATCGTATTCGCTGCAGCGTTTCGTGGTCGAGGCGATGGTGGTCGATAATCGTTTCAAGACCTACGATTTTCTCGATTACACCGCATTCAACTACAGCGCCGCCTGGCACTGGCACCTGACGCCGCGCATCACGGGCGTCCTGCTCGCCGAGCAGAAGCAGGAAATGAACAGCTTCGCCGAGTTTCGCGAAACCGAGAAAAACGTCCAGACCAGCAACGTCCGCTTATTCACCATTGATGGCGATCTGGGCGGCGGGTTCCACGCCATCGGCGGCCTGCTCGATGTGCGCGCACGCAACAGCAAAACCTTCGAAGCGGTCGGCGACTATCAACAGGATGGTTTCGAATTCGGCGGCAAATACATTGCTCCTTCGCAAAACTGGATTTCGCTCATACAGCGCGAAACCGACGGCGAATATCGCGGCCGCGAGCTGGACCCGGTGGCGCAGCTGGACAGCGGCTTCGATCAAAGCGAGACCGAGGCCAATATGTTCTGGCGCCTGACCGGCAAGTCGTCCTTCGATGCCAAGCTGGGCTATGTGAAGCGCGAGCACGACCATTTTGACGACCGCGATTATTCGGGCATGGTAGGCCGCCTGCTGTATCGCTGGGATATCACGGACAAGACGCAGTTGAACGTGTCGGTATCCCGTAATCTCTATAGCTATCAGGAAAACGAGAACAGCTATTACATCGCTGAAACCTTCTCGATTTCGCCGGTGTGGGAGTACAGCCCCAAGACCACATTCCGCGCTCGTTACGACTACAGCGACCGGGAGTATCGCGGCGCCATCATCTCGATTCCCGAACTGCGCGATGATCAGTTACAGATGTTTCTGCTGGCTGCCGACTGGAAAGCCACGCGCAACATCATCGTGACCGGCGCGCTGCAACACGACAAGCGCACGTCGAACTTCGAGGATTTCGATTACAACGCGACTTCGGCGAGCATTAACGCGCAGTTTCTGTTTTAAGCCTGTATCCCTCAATACTCTCCTTGCCCTTTGCGGGAGAGGGGCTGGGGGTGAGGGTGAAGCTTCAAGGACACAGCCGGCATCCGCCGGCTTTTCTTTTTGTCCGTTGTGTTTGTGCAACTCGTGGCTGAGCGGGCATTGATACTTGGGTTAGTCGGGACTTGCCCCGACAGGCGAGCTACTTTCCTTTGGGCAAGCAAAGGAAAGTAGCCAAAGGAAAAGGCACCCTGCCGCCGCGGTGCTGCGCACTCCTTTGCGCTGCTCGCCGAGCCGGGTGGCGGGCTGAACTCGCTGCGCTGGGCGGATAACGCCTTCGGCTCATCCACCCCGCGCCTAGCGTTAATCATGCATACGCGGGTTTCACGAACTCCATGCCGAAAGTCCTCACTTTTGGCGTTTGCACTTCGACCTGGAACCAGCTTACGTGGGCAGCCGGTGATGCCCAGACCTGGAAATGCAGGTGCGACATGGCTTTCGCGTCGTTTAGCAGGATCATTTTGTGCTGGGCGGTCAGTGCATTCGGGCCGTTTTTCAGGGCCATATCTACCAGCTGGCGCCGATGCCGGATCAGCATTTCAGTCGGATGTTGCCGTGAGGTGCCAAGCGAGCATACCAGTGCATTCACGCCGGGGTCGGTGACGGCTTCGGCGAAGTCATGTTGTTTGACGATGTACTCCATTTCCGTTTGCACGCTTTGCAGTTCTTCAGGCTGGCGCGATTCTTCGGGAATAAGGAAGAGCCCCAGTTTGCGGAATTTGCGGCCCAGCTCCGGGCTGCTGGTGACGACAGAGATCGGGATCGACAAGACCAGGGCGCCGAGGATGGGCGTCATCCAGAGCAGGTAGGACGGGTTGAGCCAATAGACTGCCGCGCCCCATGCCACGCCTAGCAGCGTATGCCAGCCATGGCGGCGGATAGCTGTACTCCACGGTGTTGCGGCGTCTTCGCGCGGCGGCGATTTCCATTGAATGCGCCAGCCGGTCAGTGCGGCGAGGACAAACTGGGTGTGGAATAACATGCGTATCGGCGCCATCAGCATCGAGAACACCCATTCGAGCAGCATGCTGATTACCAGGCGGATTGTGCCGCCATAGGCGCGTGCGTCTTGCATGATGATGAGTGCCGCGCTCAGCAGTTTAGGCAGAAAAAGCCAGGCTGCCGTGACGCCGAACAAGGCCATCGCGCGCTCGGGATGCCATTCCGGCCAGAGCGGAAAGAGTTGCTCCGGCTGCACGAAGTACTCCGGTTCGATTAGCGTGTGTTCTGCCAGCAGCCAAGTGGAAAGTATCAAAAAGCTCAGCCACAGCAGTGCCGAGACGTAAGCGATCACTCCGGTCATGAATACCGCCCGGTGGGCGACATGGAAGCCCGGTGCCCAGAACAGGCGGAAATTCATCAGGTTGCCATGGCACCAGCGGCGGTCGCGGTTGAGCTCGTCCAGCAGGTTGGGCGGCATTTCTTCAAAGCTGCCGGGCAGGTCGTAGGCGATCCATACTGCCCAGCCGGCGCGGCGCATCAATGCGGCTTCGACAAAATCGTGCGACAGGATTTCGCCCGACAGCGAGCCACGGCCGGGCAAGCGGCCGAGTGCGCAATGCTTGATGAAGGGCGCGATCCGGATAATCGCGTTATGGCCCCAATAATGCGATTCGCCCAATTGCCAATAATGCAGGCCGGCGAGGTAGAGCGGGCCGTACACGCGGCTGGCAAACTGCTGCAATCGCGCGTAGAAGGTATCACGTCCGGCGGCATGCGGTCCGGTCTGGATGATGCCGGCGTTGGGGTTGGCTTCCATCAATTGCACCAAGCGTGACAGGCAATCGCCGGTCATGACGCTGTCGGCGTCCATCACCACCATGTAGCGATAGTTGTTGCCCCAGCGGCGGCAGAAATCCGCAACATTGCCGCTTTTGCGCTTGATGCGATGCTGTCGCCAGCGGTAGAAGATTCGCTCGAAGCCATTGACGCTGCGGCACAGTTCCATCCAGGCTTCCGATTCCGCCACGCGGGTGTCGGGGTCGCTGCTGTCGCTCAGCACGAAGAAATCGAAGTGCCGGAGATTGCCCGATTTCGCCAGCGATTCATACGTGGCACGCAATCCCGCGAATACGCGCGCGACGTTCTCGTTGCAGATGGGCATGATGATCGCGGTGCGGGCGTCGGCCGGAATGGGCGCATCGCCGGCCGCGCTGCGCGAAATCGCATGCCGATCGCCGCCGAACTGCAACACGAGGTAGCCCATCAGCGCTGTCCAGAACCCGGCGGAAACCCAGGCGCACAGCACGGCAAAGAGTGACAGAACCGCAATTTCCAGTGGCTTCTCGCCGTGGTAGGGCAGGACTGCCGTCATCGAGTAGGTCGCCATCGCGGACTGGGACAAAACCAGCAGCAGCAAAACCGTGCGGCGGATGCTGCCGGCACGGTGCCAGTGTCCGCGCGGATCGGGAGAATCCGAAGGTATCGGGTTGGCTTTGCATGCTTTGTCCGGTCGCAGCCAGCGACCCAGTTTGCCCAGCACGGCCAGCACCGGATTCGGCGGCCAGGAGGATGGTGCCATAGGTGCGCGATTGATTCCTGGCGCGCAGGTCAAACCGGTATTGGCGTCCGTCAATGGCTTGCCGTACGAGAGTTGCAGGCGCTGCCGGGCAGAAGCACGGGCAGGGTTGTCGAAATCGAAGTCCTCTCCGGCTAGCGCTTCATGCAGGCAGAGCAGTGCGGCAGACGGATCGGTGGCGTCTTCGGACGCTGCAACCTTGCGCAGCAGTGACTGACGCACCTCCGGCGCGACCGAAAGCTGGTCAAGATAGCGTTCGCAGACCACTAACGCAGGTCCGCTTATTCGGGGGGAAGTATGTAGCTCCATGTCTCTGAGATCGCCGTGTTGTTGCTGCGCAAATAACTGCGCAGCTCGATGGGTTTATCGTTGTCGATGCGGCGCACGCGGATGGACTGCCGCCACGTGCCGGTGACAACGTTCGGATAAAGCGTGTTTTCCAGCAATTGCGCGTTATTGTCGATGGACACGACCGCTTCCATCTTCGCTTCGCTGCTCATCTTGCGCAGCTCGGGGCCGTCGAAATCCAGGATTAGCCCGATGCTGCCGTCCTGATGCCTGGAATAACTGTAGCCGCGGCGAGTCTGCACGACCCAGGCGGAAGGTGGACGCGCTTCGGTTTCTTTCTGCCATGAAATGCGATATTCGAGCTGATAAGGCACGCGCGGCTTGGGGAGCGCATCCGGCAGCCAGTAGGCGACAATGTTGTCGTTGGTTTCGTCCGGCGTGGGAATCTGCACCAGTTCGACGCGGCCCGGCCCCCAGTTGCCCTTGGGTTCTATCCAGGTGCTGGGGCGTTTGTCGTAGCGCGTTTCCAGATCTTCGTAATGGCCGAAATCCCGGTCGCGCTGCATCAGCCCGAAACCGCGCGGATTGGTGGCCGTAAACGAAGTGGTGAGCAGACGCTTGGGGTTGATCAATGGCCGCCATAGCCATTCGTCGTTGCCGGTATGCACCAGCAAGCCATCGGAATCATGCACTTCCGGCCGGAAGTCTTCATTGGGCGGCCGGTGGTTTTCGCCGAAGAAATACATGCTGGTAAGCGGGGCGATACCCAGCTTGCCGACGTTATCGCGCAGCACAAGGCGCGCGGTCACATCCATGGTGGTATTTGCTCCCGGATTGAGGACGAAACGGTAAGCGCCTGTAGCGCGTGGCGAATCCAGCAGGCCGTAGATCACGAGCTGCTTCGAAAACATGCTCGGCCTTTCCAGCCAGAATTCGACGAAACGCGGAAACTCCTCGCCGGAGCTCATCGCGGTGTCAATGGCCAGACCGCGTGCCGATAGCCCGTAGATCTGGCCTTTGCCGAGTGCGCGGAAATAGCTGGCGCCGAGAAACACCAGAACTTCATCCTTGAATTGCGGCGTATTGATCGGAAAGTGCACGCGGAAGCCCGAGAATCCCACATCCTTCCATTCCTTGGGATTGAACTTGTTGGCGCCGTAATCGAAATCGGCCGGGTCCAGCTTGATTTCCTGTACACCCTGGCTGTTGACCTCGTTAATCTTGACCGGCAGGTTGTAATGCCAGCCTTGATGGAAGAATGTCAGCTCGAATGGCAGATGGGCGCTGCGCCAATGCGACTTATCCGGCTTGAAGCGGATATCCCGGAATTTGTCATAATCGAGTGTTTCCAGCTCCTTGGGCAGGCTGGCATTCGGCTTCTTGTACGGCGATGCAGCCAATTGCTCGGCCCGTTTGGCGACATCGTTGAAATCGAAGGAAAACGCCGTCTGGCTCCATAGCAGAAAAAAGCCCATCATCGCCGTGTACCCCACCCAGCGATTGTAAAAAAACACGAGAACCGAAGCTAATGCCTTGTTTTCATGAGTTATTAATATGTAATTGGGTTGCACAACATTAGTCTCCGAATATGACCTCTCTTAATAGGCAAGAAGAGTGCCAACTGAAAAAAACATTAATGCGAGTAAATAATTTATAAGCTATTGATTATTAATGCTTCAATCGGCATGTGAAAACTGAATTTCATGATCAGGCGATCTGAACAAGGCATTAATAGGTCTTTGTTTCAAGAATTGTCTCTTTATCGAGACATGAAAAGTTAATTTAAAACAATATCTTGCTTGCGTGATTGCTGTCTTGTCGGGGACCGGCGACGATCTGCGCGGGCTGGGTCGCTATTGAGAAGTGATGCCAGTCTGCTGACGATGAAACGAAAGCCGGGGCGAAGGTCAAAGCTTCAAGCAGTCGGCATTTGTGTTCATATTCATTCGATCTCCGTTCGGCAATCCGCATGATTAATAATAAAAACGGAAAGACCTTCACGGCATCGTCTCGAAGAGTAAAGGCGTATAGGTGCTGTCTGACAAGCAGCGCTAGAATTTACGGCATTCGCCTTATATGAAAGGATTTCCGCTATGTCTGTAGCGATGCGTTTTCATGAAACGGGCAGCCCCGATGTGCTGCGGCTTGACGAGATGGAGGTAGGCGCGCCCGGACCGGGCGAGGCGAAAGTCAGGCACCGCGCCATCGGGCTTAACTTTATTGATATCTACCAGCGAAGCGGGCTTTACCCGGTGTCATTGCCGGCATGTGCCGGCAATGAGGGTGCGGGCGTGGTCGAAGCCGTGGGCGAAGGCGTGGGCTGGCTCAAGCCGGGCGACCGCGTCGCCTATGCCGGCGGACCGATGGGGTCCTACTGCGAAGTGCGCAACATGCCGGCCAGCCGGCTATGTGTGCTGCCCGATGACATTTCATTCGAACAGGCCGCCGCGATGATGCTGAAGGGCATGACAGTGCAATACCTGATTCGCCGCACGTATGCGGTCCAGCCCGGCGATGTTGTGTTGTTTCATGCCGCTTCCGGCGGGGTCGGGCTGATTGCCTGCCAATGGCTGAAAGCGCTCGGCGCGAGGATCATCGGCACCGCCGGATCGGATGAGAAGTGTGCACTCGCCCATGCGCACGGTGCGGATCATTGCATCAATTACCGCACCGAAAACTTCGTCCAGCGCGTGCGCGAAATTACCAACGATATCGGCGTGCGCGTGGTTTATGACTCGGTGGGCAAGGACACGTTCATGGGGTCGCTCGATTGTCTGCAACCCTTGGGGATGATGGTCAGTTTCGGCAACGCCTCCGGCCCGGTGCCGCCGTTCGACATCGGCCTGCTGACGCAGAAAGGGTCGCTGTTCCTCACCCGGCCATCACTTTTCAGCTACACCGCCAGTCGCAAAGATCTCGAAGCCACGGCGCAGGAATTGTTCGAGATGGTGCAGACGGGCAAGGTGCGCATCGACATCGGCCATCGCTATGCCCTGGCCGATGCCGCACACGCCCATCGCGACATGGAAGCGCGCAGGACGACGGGCGCGGGTATCCTTATTCCTTGACATGCGCGATCTCGACGATCTTTTTGCCGCGCTGGAAAAATCCAGCTTCCGCCGCGGATTCCAATTGCGCGGGAAAGATCGCGATTACCTCCGCGACAAAGGTTTGCCGGTCGTGCTATCGCATGCGCAAGACTTCATCGCAAAGCGCCTGTCCCCGGCCGTTATCCCCAATGACGGCAAGCAAACCCCTTTTCGCGGCCATCCCGTCTTTGTGGCGCAGCATGCGACGGCCTGCTGTTGTCGCGGTTGCCTGGAAAAATGGCATCGCATCCCGCAAGGGAGAGCGCTGACGCCGGAAGAGAAAAAGCACGTGCTGGCGACCCTGGAGCGCTGGCTGCAAGCGCAATCCGGGTCGGCGCCCCAGGCAAGGCAATCCGGCTTCAATTGGCCCTGAGCGGCGCTATCCTCCAACCAATGACCTGCTTCGGCCCAAGCTGGGATAACAACATCACAAGATAAGGCCCATGATTTATGCCGAAGACTGTCCGGATGCTCGGACGTTACAATAAGGCCTGCCAATAAACCCTAAATATCCACATCATGAACATGAAGCATGCCGACCCGGCGGACGAAGTCATGTGCCCTTGCAGCGGCACTACGCGGGGCAATATTCAGAGGCTGTTCGAACAAGGCCTGAATATGGATGCCATTTCCAGAAAGACGGGGGCTCTCTCGGGCTGTGGTGGCTGCGAGTGGGATATTGCCCAACTCCTGAATGAGCTCGCCGAGCAGCAGAACAAAAATCTGTTAATCCCCAAAGGTAATGAAATTCCTGGAAATTGAGAAAATTTCTTTTTTTATTGAGATCAAGCAGATTTCCCTTCCGGCTCCCGCCGGCTTCGCCTGAAATCCAGGAAATCGGGCAGGAAAGTCAGCAGGATCAGTAGCCCGGCGAGGCTTAGATATACCCAGCGCAGCGAATAATCCGTGACGAAACTCGCTGCCGGCTTTTGCGACTGTACGAAATCGTAGAATTCTTCCGTATCCCGGCCTTCGATGTAGCTTCCCTTGATTTCCTGCGCGAGCGACTTGAGATATTCGGTGTCCAGTTGCGACAGATAGCGGTCGTATTCCGCATAGGCCACCTCGGGGTCGGGCTCGTCCTGGCTGGTGTCGGAATACGACGCGCCGACTGCACCGTGCTCCTTTGCGTCCGAAGACCAGTAGCCCACCCATTTGTTGGCCGAGTTGTAGCGCGGGATCGCTACCGGCTGGTGGCCGCCCACACCGATGAACACCACGTTCTGGCCGACCTGCACACTGGAGAGGTCGAGCTTGTTGATAGCATTGACCTTGGGCGCTTCGTCGCCGTCTGTGAAAAACAGCATCTTCGCCGGCGCATTCAGCGAATCGAATACGCTGGCCGCTGCCTTGACCCCGAAACTCAGGCGACTGTTGCCGGACCAGGCCATGCGCCATTCCAGGTGCTCGATGGCTTCGGTGATCTCGTCGTAGTTGGCGCACACTTCCAGCGGCATGAACAGCAGCGCGACATTCTCGGCGGCGAACACCCCCACGCTGATGTAAGTGCCGCAAGGCGAAGTCTCCACCACGCGCTTCATCAGGTGCCGGGTGTAAGCCATGCGGTTGACGTTGTGGCCATTAAGCTGCATGTCCTCGGCATTCATGCTCTGCGATACATCTGCGACCAGCAGGTAATTGTGGACTTCCTGCATCAACGGAATCTGCGGCTTGACCAAGGCCAGCACGAGCAACAGTACCGTGCCAGCAAAGAGCATGGACTCATGGTTCGCGCGGATAAAATCCAGAAGCTTGTTCATGGTAATCCGATCGGCAGGTTGCTCAGTTCCATCCCCGATTGCTCTTTCGCCGCACCTTTCGTACCGTCCGGCATCGCGCCATGCAGCAGGCTCAGATTGAACTTGGCCGCACGCAGGCCGGGGTCGGTGCGTAGCGCCTGCTCGTAGGCCATGCGCGCCTGCGTGAAGGCATAGCGGGCTTCGTCCTTCAGCGTGCCGTCATCATTCAGCCGGCGTTCCAGCCCTGAAAGAAAAAGGTTGTTGGCGATGTTGAACTGAATGCGCGCGCGATCGCCGTTGTCGGGCGATATTTCCAGCAACTGGCCATAGGTCTGCACGGCATGCTTGTAATCCTGCTGGCGGCCCTGAACATATGCGGCGGCGAATTTCTTGTGGAATGGATAGGCGTCGTCCGTTATCGGCTGGCCTGCCACCAGAGCCCGGTTGACCCGTTCGATGCTCCAGGTCTGGTATGCCTCGATGGCTGTGCCCGCCAGCCCGGCCGTTAGCAGCAGGCCCAGCACAATATTTTTTCTTTTCAGGCGGTTTTCCATGAATGGACCCTCAAATTCTTGACCATGAATAAAAGCAGACTCAACCCCAAGGCAAACATGATCAGGTCGCGCGCATAGTCGTGCCCCGGTATGTTGATGGAGTACTGGATCACGTTTTTCTCGCGTGCGTCGATATCCTGCAGCGCCGATTGCAGCGCGGTGGGGTTGTCCGCTTCATAGGCGCGATACTTGATCTTGAGCGACTTGAAGTATTGATCCAGTTCGATGACCGGCGGCAAAGTCTCCGCGCTGTATATGCGGTCCTTGGCGAAGATGCTGATGTCGTCCGGCTCACGCAGCACAATCCAGTAGAGATTCAGTTTCTTGCTGGTGAGGCGCTCCTGGATTTTTTGCTTCACGCGCGGGCTGATTTTGCCTGCGCCGTCCGACAGCAGGATGACCGCCCGCGAGCCCGAGCTGGGAATATCGTCGAACAGCGAGGCCCCTTCCGTGATGCCGGCGCCGATATTGGTCTGGTTGATGCCTGCGCTGGTCGCCGCGTTGATCGCCGCGAACACTGCCTTACGATTGCTGGTGATCTTGACGCCATGCAGCGCGGAGTTGGTAAACGCGACCACGCCTATCATGTCGTCCGGCCTTGCATCGATGAAGCGCGTGATCAGCCGCCGCGCCGCCATCGCCTTGACCTCGGTCGTGCGGCCGCTGGTGGAATCGCCGGCGAAAGGGTGTTCCATGCTGACGCTGCGGTCGATCACCACCGCGGTCTGCGCCCCTTTGCCGACTTTCGGGACTTTCTTGTCCGGCCCTTGCGGCCCGGCTAGCGCCAGAACGATGCAGGCCAGCAGCAGCACAATCAGCGTGCGTACAGTTTTGTCGGCGATTTCCGAAACGCGGTCGCGCGGCACCATTTCGAGCCAGGAATAAAGCTGACCCTGGCGACTCTTGAGCCAGAATGGCATGAAGACGAGAGGCAGCAGCAACAGCGCCCAAGGATGCAGCAGCGTCATGCCGCACCTCGCTCGCAGTCGCGCAACTGCTTGCTGAATGCCGCCATTTCCTTCATGAAAGTATCCGCGTCTTGCGGCGGGTCAGAGAACAGCGCGCGGCCGGACTGCGCGAAAAAAGCTTCGATATCGGCACGGGCGCGTGCAAACTGCGGCTGCTGTTCCACGAATGCGCCAATGTCCGCCGCAAACAGGTTGCGGCCATGCGCGCGGTTGAAGGCTTCGTGCAGCGCGGCCAACGTGATCTTCCAGGACGAGACGCCCTTGACCGGCAAACGTCTGATGCGGCGATGTGCCTCAGCGAACGGGCCGTTCATGAAAGGCAGCCAGCGGCTGTCCGCATTATAGTAGGCCAGCGCCAGCGCACTGACGGCCAGCAGGGCAAGAAAGCCGAACAGCCGCACCCGGTGGGCTTCCGTATCGATAATGGACGGACGGAATTGCGGCTGCAGATTTCCTTTGGCCGTGGTGATGTCTGCCACCGCCAGTGGTGAATACCAGAAGCGCCAGGCCGGAATCTTCAACGATAAACCTTGCGGCCCGCCGGTCAGCGCAAAGGCCTCCTCCGGCAGCGTCATCACCGCCGGTGCACTGGCATGACCGAAGACCTGATAGCGCAACGTGACGATATAACGGCTGGCCTGGCTGGTATCTTTCTTCTCGATCTGCAAGTCGGCCAGCTCGATGCCGTCGCGGTTGGAGCCTTTCATTGGCAGGGCGCTGCGCGAAAGCTGGTAGGGCGCGGGCGCTTCGAGCACGACAGTGCGTTCCATGATGTCGCCGATGCGGATACCCGTGCTCTGAACCGGGTTGACCAGTTTCACGATGCGCGCTGCCGGATGTTCTGCCGCAGCCGCCTGGGCAAGCAGCATCAGGCTGGCGAGGGCGATGAATTTACGGATGAAATTGTTCATAAGCTCATGTATTGCTCAAAGTAATGGGACATGGCATCGGCATCGAAAGCGCCTTCGATGAAGTGCGCCGGGCTGTCGTACCGGGTGAACAGGTCTTCCAGCGCTTCGCGTCGCGCCGCGAAGGTGGCTTCGAACTGCGCGCGTACCGCTTCGCGAAAGAAGACGGTGCGGTTTCTCCCGGTTTCCGGGTCGATCAGGTTGCCGAAGCCGAAACGCGGCAGCGCACGGTATTCGCGTGCGTCCCACAACACCACCGGGATCACCTGATGCATCGACATCATGTTGAGCGCCTCGGCAATGAGCTCCAGCGGCATATGGAAATCGGAAATCCAGAACACCAACCCGCGATGCTGGCTGAGATATTGCGGCACTTCGAGGATGCCTTCCGGCCCGACGCGCAGATGTCGAAAATCGCCCAGCAATTCGATGGTCTCGAAAGACTGGTGAACGTGATGGCTCAAGGGTAGCGTCAATTCTTCCACCACATGGCGGTGATAGCCGATCAAACCGAAGAGATCGCCAGCCTCGTGCGCCGAATAGGCCACCGATGCCGCGATAGACTTGGCGATGTCCAGCTTGCGATTCCGGCCGCCAAACTGCATCGATCCGGAGAGATCGCACACCGCGAATATGGGAGTCGTATTGTCCTGGTTGTACAGCTTTACCTGCACTTGCTCGAAAGGGTCGCGCAGCGACTGGCGCAAATCCATGCGGCGCGCGTCCGGGTAATCGACCAGCGGCACATTGCCGCGATACTCGAAGCCCAGCCCGCGCTGCGTGCCGCGGTGCCCGCCGAAATGGACACTGCTGGAGCGCCACGGAATGGTGTAGGTGAACGGCTTGGCGTAGGCTGGAATCATGTTAGTGCGAACACGCCCTAGGCCTTGGCCGGTACGGCGACGGCGTCGATGATGCGGCCGGTCAGCTCCCGCGACAGCGCGGTGCGGCGCATTTCATACATCGAATGGAACACCAGGCGGTGCGCGACGATTTCGTGGAACACCGCGTGGAGATCTTCCGGATACAGGCTGTCGCGCTCCTTCAGCCAGGCATGCACGCGCGCCGCCTTCAGCAGCATGCCCATGCCGCGCGGGCTGGCTCCGGTGTGTATCAGGCGATGCACGTCCACGCTATCCATGCTGACGCCGAATTTCTCGGGATGTTGCGTGGCTTCCCACAAATCCAGCGCGTATTCCTTGATCGCATCGCTGGCGCGGACATGGCTCTGGATCGTGCGCGAGAAGTCGTTGAGCTGGTCGAAATGCAGGATCTCCGGCTCGACTTGCTGCGTCAGTTCCTCGGCATGCTGATACCGGGTATCGAACATCAGCGATTTGCGCAGCTCGCGGTCGGACGGAATCTCGATGGGGATTTCCATCATGAAGCGGTCGCGCGCGGCGGAAGGGATTTCGAAGGTCTCGTTTTTTTCCACCTGGTTGCGGTCGGCAAAGACCAGCATGTGCGGCAGGCGGTATTCGCGTTTGAAGGCATGCAGGTGGCGCTCGGCCATCACGCGCAACATGAGTGCATGCACTTGCGGACGGGCGCGATTGATTTCATTGAAGAAAAAAACCGACAGGTTTTCGCCGGCACGCAGCAGCGGGCCTTCGTCGATCTGCGGACGGCCGTCCGCGCCGAGAAAGGTGTGATAGATGAGATCGTTGGGCATCAGATCGACTGTGCCCTCGATGCGCTCGTAAGCGCCGCCTATGCCGCGGGTAATGGATTGCAGCAAAGTCGTCTTGCCTACGCCGACGCCGCCTTCCAGCAGAACGTGGCCGCGGGCAAAGATGGCGATGTTCATCAGATGGATGGCTTTGTCCTGCCCGACGATGACTTTACTGACTTCGTTTTCCAGTTTCAGGGCGTGGCTGCGCCAGTCCGCGAGCTGATGATCCAGAACTTGAGACATGAGGATTCCTTTGTTGGCTAAGTGCTTGGGAGACAGAAAGGTATAGGTGGTTAGCGGCCTGGCTGCGAGCGGCTGTGGTCTTTTGTTGTGTTGAGCGCATTGGTTGCATGCTCAGCAATGCTGTCGAAGTTTTGTCGCTTGCTTGTAGTCACGTCGTAATTGATGCCGATGGTAGTCATGGTTATTCTTCTTTTGCGCGCCCCGAAAGGGCGATGCCTGAGCGCTGTCCTAGGATTATTTTCAGTTGGAAACTATACAGATCTGTATAGTTTTTGCAAGGCCCGTGAAAAATTTCTGCGGGGATTGCGGAAGGGATGACGCTGTCTGCCGGTTATTTGGTATTAATGGATTTGAAAGGATTGTGCTCGTTGAGCTCATCGATGTAATCGCGCATGTGCAGCGATTCGCGCGCCAGGAACTCTTCGATCGCTCCTGAAAAGCCCGGATGCGCCAGCCAGTGCGCGGAGCAGGTAGGCGTCGGCAGCAGCCCCCGTGCCAGCTTGTGCTCGCCTTGGGCGCCGCCTTCGAAAACGCCGATGCCGCGCGCGATGCAGAATTCGATGGCCTGGTAATAACAGGTCTCGAAATGCAGTCCCGGCATATATTGCTGCGTACCCCAGTAGCGGCCGTAAAGCGTTTCGTTATCGAAGATATTGAGCGATGCGGCAATGTCTTCTCCGTCTTGCTGCGCCACGATCAGCAGGATGTTGTCCGGCATGACGCGCCCGAGCCTCAAGAAGAATTCCAGCGTCAGATAGGGCATGGAGCGGTGCTGGCGGTAGGTGTTGACGTAGCAGTCGGTAAAAAACTCCCAATCTTTCTCGCTGATTTCCGCGCCGCTCAGATGGCGGAAGGCGACGCCCTGGTCGAACATTTTGCGGCGTTCCTGCCGGATCTTCTTGCGCTTGTCGTGGTTCATCGCGTTCAGATAATCCTCGAACGTGCGGTAGCCTGGATTGGTCCAGTGAAACTGCACGCTTTCGCGGATCATCAGCCCGGCATCCTCGAAAATGCTGCGTTCGGTTTCGGTCGGAAAAAGGCAGTGAAACGACGACAGGCCGGCATTTTTGGCAAAATTCACCGCCGCGATCACCAAGAGCCGCCTGCAATCGTCGTTCTCCGCCAGCAGGCGCGGCCCTGCCACCGGTGTGAAAGGTACCGCCGAAAGCAGCTTGGGATAATAATCGAGACCATTGCGCTCATACGCATCCGCCCACGCCCAGTCAAACACATACTCGCCGTAGGAGTGATGTTTTACATACATCGGCATCGCGCCGACGAGATACGTCCCCAGCCACAAGGTCATGTGCTGAGGCATCCAGCCGGTTTCAAGGCTGGCGCAGCCGGTGTCTTCCAGCGCGCGAAGGAAGGCATGTTGCAGAAAAGGCTGGGTTCCGGCGAGACAATTCCAGTCCTGCGGAGCAATCTCGGCAATGCTGTCGAATACCCGGAAGGTCGGGCTTAGTTCCCTGCTGGTGGAGGTGTCGTCCGCCATCGTATTCCTTGCGGCAACTCAGGCCGTGGTGTCGATGGTGTTTCCGAGATTGGGTGGATTATTGGCGGAAGCTGGTTGCTGCAACGCATCGATCAACGCCATCGCATTGTTGGCCTGT
>Ga0066486_1000131_pt1 | contig 24788 bp, 21 predicted proteins | sample LakWasM128_HOW14_2_FD_59591 | JGI IMG/M metagenome (GOLD analysis project Ga0066486, IMG submission 59591) | Freshwater sediment methanotrophic microbial communities from Lake Washington under simulated oxygen tension - Sediment Metagenome 128_HOW14 | ecosystem: Environmental > Aquatic >... | reverse complement strand
GTGGCCGCGCAGCGTGCCTTCGGGCAATTCCGCCGCTTGCAGGCCCAGGCCGCCGAGGCGCTTTTGCATCTTCACTTCGCCCGGCAGCAGGCCCCACATGGTCACACGCTGCCCTGCGGCATCGGTAATCGCCTCGAACATCGCCATCATGCCGCCGCATTCGGCCAAGATAGGCGTGCCCGCCGCCTGCGCCGCCAATAGGTCATCGCGCAATCCGGTATTGCTCGACAGGGTATCGAGATGTAGTTCGGGATAACCGCCTGGAAAGTAGTAAGCGTCCGCCGGCGGTAATGCCTTATCCACCAGCGGGGAGAAGAACTCAAGCGTTGCACCCATCGCGGCCAACAGGTCGAGATTGGCGCGATAAATGAAGGCAAATGCATGGTCGCGAGCGATGGCGATGCGCGTGTCTTGCAATAAACGGGGCAGGCTGTTCGGCCGATAGTCAGGAAAAACGACTGCGGCAGGCAACGGATTTTCACTCATCACCAAAGCCTCGGCCAGCTTGTCCAGCTTGGCATCGAGATCCGTCTGCTCGGCGGCACCGACCAGCCCGAGATGGCGCTCCGGCAGTGCTGCATCGGGCTCTTGCGGCAGCCAGCCGAACCAGCGCAAATCCGGCGGCAGGCTGGATTTCAGCATATCGGCATGGCCGGAGCCCGCCACGCGATTCGCGAGAACGCCGGCAAAAGGCAGTTGCGGCCGGTACGTCGCCAGCCCCAGCGCCAGCGCCCCGAACGTTTGCGCCTGTGCGGAGGCATCGATCACCGCCAGCACGGGAATGTCGAAATGCGCGGCCAGGTCGGCGCTGCTCGGTGTTCCATCAAACAGGCCCATCACGCCTTCGATCAGGATCAGGTCAGCTTCGCCAGCAGCCTCGGCCAGCAGGCGACGGCATTCCGCTTCGCCCACCATCCACAGGTCGAGCTGATAAACCGGATTGCCGGAAGCGCACTCAAGCACGCCCGGGTCAATAAAATCCGGGCCGGTCTTGAACACGCGGACGCGCTTGCCCTGACGGGTGAAATAGCGCGCCAAGGCCGCCGTAACGCTGGTTTTTCCTGAACCGGATGACGGTGCGGCGATCAGGAGAGCCGGACACTTAACGATTGACATAGGCGACATTGATATGAGGTCCGGACACAATGAGTTTGGTCACGCCGCCGAAATCCAGGTGAAAACCCGGGACATTCTCCAGTGGCAGCTTGAGTGCATGCGCCAGCAAGGCGCGAATCACGCCAGCGTGGGTAATCGCCACGACGGATTGACCGGCATGCTTTTCGGCACACTCGGCAAAAAACTCGCTGGCGCGTTGATACAAGGCCTGAAATGACTCGCCGCCCGGTGGCGCGTGTTCCACGAAACGTAGCGCCCAATAATCGAAAATCTCGCGCGGAATCGCATCCCAGCGCTGCATTTCCCAATCGCCGAAGTGCAATTCCTTAAGGCGCGCATCCTGCTGCGCCTCGCCCCACGACAGCGCCTCGGCCAAGCGACGGCAGCGCAATAATGGGCTGGTGTAGAAACCGGCAGGTTGCAAGGCGGCCAATTTGTCACACACGGCGGCAATTTCGTCGCCTGCATTCGCGTGGAGATCGAGTTCGGCATGACCGTAGCAAATACCTGGCTGAATCGCGGGCGTCGTGTGGCGTACGAGGTAAAGCTCCATCAGACAGTCGCTCCCATCGCTCCCAGTACGCCCAGGTAAAACGCCAGCTCGCACAATTGCTGCATCGCGCCCAGACAATCGCCGGTATAGCCGCCCAAACGGCGCTTCAGCATCCGGCTGAACCACAGCCAGACCAGTGCCACCGGCACCAGCGCCCAAAGCAGGTAAGACGAGAGCAATGCCAATGGCGCCAAGCCTCCCACCGCAGCGACTGCCAGGCCACTTTTCGAAAGCTGCGTCGCAAGCGGTTTGGCCTTGCCGCTGGCGCGTACATACTGTTGTGTAGAAATCACCAGTACGGCGCAGAAACGGCTGAGTGCATGACCGGCAATGAGAATTGCAGGAATCATTGCCGGTGTCAGATGCGCTAGTGTCTGGAATTTGGTGAGCAGGGCCATGACCATTGCCAATGCACCATAACTGCCGAGTCTTGAGTCCTGCATAATGGTGAGCACTTGCTCTTTCTCCCAGCCCCCACCCAGCCCATCGGCTGCATCCGCCAGGCCGTCTTCGTGGAATGCTCCCGTCAGCCACAAGGTCGCGGCCATGCTGGCGAGTACCGCCACTTCCTGTGGGAAAACAAGCTTTGCCGCCAGGTAAACCAATGCAGCTACCAGCCCGACGATGACGCCAACCAAAGGAAAATATCTGGAAGCGCGATTCAGGTCGTCTTCGGTATTGCCCGCCCATCGCGCGCAGTGAATACGGGTAAAAAACATCAAGGCCGTGAAAAACAGCCGCAATTCCTGCTTCATTGCTCGCTGCGGCCGCTCACGCCGGCAGACTCGAACGAGGCCATTTCATTCAGGAAATTCACCGCCGCTTGCACCAGCGGATAGGCCAGTGCCGCACCGGTGCCCTCGCCCAGTCGCATATCAAGTGACAATAGCGGCTCCACACCAAGCCAGGCCAACTGCCGTGCATGCCCTGGTTCGCCGGATTCATGCGCGAAGACGCAGTAATCCTTGATGGCAGGCTGCAGGCTTGCCGCGACCAGCAACGCAGAGGTCGCGATGTAACCATCGATCAACAGCAACGCGCCGCGTTGCGCAGCGCCCAACATTGCGCCGGTCATCATCGCAATTTCGAAACCGCCGAAGCTAGCCAGCACATCCAATGGGTCAATGGCTGTGCCATGCCTGGCGACAGCTTCGGCCAAGAGGGTTTGCTTCTTCTGCAAACCGTCATCGTCCAGCCCGGTGCCGCGACCGACGCATTGCGCCAAAGGCAAACCGCAGAGCTTGCTGGTGATGATGGCGGCAGACGAGGTGTTGCCAATGCCCATTTCGCCAAACCCAAGCACATTGCTGCCTTGAGCGATTTCCTGCGCGGCCAATGCTGCGCCGCAAGAAATAGCGGCTTCGCATGCTTCGCGCGTCATTGCCGCATCTTCAAGAAAATTACGTGTACCCAAACCGATCTTGGCATTGATCAGGCCTTTGACGTCACCGAAGTCGCAATTGACACCGGCATCCACTACGCGCACCGCCATGCCGCTCTGACGTGCAAAAACGTTGATGGCTGCTCCACCGCCCAGGAAATTGAGCACCATCTGCCGCGTCACTTCCTGAGGAAACGGGCTGACTCCCGCCGTCGCCACACCATGATCGCCGGCAAACACCAGCATCACAGGCTTCACCAGTTTCGGCGATAGCGTGCCTTGAATCTGACCGACCTGCAGCGCCAGCCTCTCCAGACGCCCAAGAGCGCCCAACGGCTTGGTCTTGCCGTCAACCTTCGACTGCAATTGGCTTTTGATATCATCGGGAAGTGGATTAATGGAAATATCGATCGCTGCAGGCATGAGAATAATCCGAAAATCATGGGTGATAAATGGGGAAAGTGGTTTGTACCCCACCGAACGGGCAGAGTCAAACGAGTAGAAAGAAAATTCTTTTGCCAGATGCAGCGAGTTTGCTATAATCCCGCCTCCTGACGCCCTCACCGGGTAGCAGGATGTGGCCAGGTAGCTCAGTTGGTAGAGCAGCGGATTGAAAATCCGCGTGTCGACGGTTCGATTCCGCCCCTGGCCACCAGGATTCCAAGGCCAACATTCTGTTGGCCTTTATTTTTTATGTCATTACGCAAACCAATGTTGCTATCGGCAATGCTCTCGATGATTAAAGTTCAAAGTAAGCAGGTTCAGGCGCGAGGTTAAATCGCTTTCAAAGCCGATCAATCCAGTGGCACAATTCGTTCAATTGGTGATTTGTCGCAATCTGGAATGGATGCCGCCCATGGCATGCCTCAGTAGACTGGCACAGAGAAAATAATTGAAACGTACTTTTGATGTGTTGCTAGCAATATGCTTGGGGCTGATATTGCTAGCGCCAATTATGATGGTCGCACTGTGCGTACGTTTAACGTCCGTCGGCCCGATTTTCTATTGGAGCGAGAGGGTCGGAAGGCATAATCGGCTTTTCAGAATGCCCAAGTTCCGAAGCATGCGGACCGATACTCCGGCCGTCGCAACGCACTTGCTCGCCGAGCCTGACCAATACCTCACCCCCATTGGTTCATTCCTGAGAAGATCGAGCCTGGATGAATTACCCCAGATATGGTCCATTCTGCGCGGTGAGATGAGCTTTGTCGGCCCTCGACCCGCCCTGTTCAATCAAGAGGATTTGATAGCGCTTCGCACACAATACGGATTGCATGTCCTCACGCCGGGACTAACGGGATGGGCCCAGATCAATGGTAGGGACGAACTGCCGATACCCGAAAAGGTAGAGCTGGACAGGGAGTATCTGCAACGCAGGTCCATGTGGTTCGATTTGCAGATATTATGGCTTACTGTCGTGAAAGTGTTGCGGCGTGACGGTATCTCTCATTAAAGAATCGCCTAATGATGTCAAAGCATGCCTGAATCAGCGGCGAAAGGGCAATAGCTTAAGCGGGCGAACTTTAGTAACCGCTGATATAGTATAGATTTTAGAGTTAGAAACCCTCATGGCTAGTTATCAAGAAATCGATAGCATCAGTCTGCAAGCTCTGATGAGTGACAGCAATGTAATGCTCGTAGACGTTAGAACTGATGAGGAAGCAGCAAGAGGCATCATTCATGGTGCGACTCATATCCCACTTCACCTCATTCCACTTCGCGCTCAGGAGCTCGAAGGTGAAACCCCATTGGTTTTTTATTGCCACAGCGGTATACGCTCGGCACAAGCGAGCAGCTTCATCGCTAGCCAAGGACGCGAAAACGTTTTTAATTTGCGTGGCGGCGTGCTTGGCTGGGGCGCTGCCGGCTACGCACTGGAACCGAAACGCTAGGAGCTGATGATGGAATTCGACAAGGAACTGGATGCGCGCGGACTGAATTGCCCATTGCCCATCCTGCGTTGCAAAAAGTCACTAGCCGAGTTACAGCCCGGCCAGATTTTGAAGGTTGTCGCGACCGACCCGGGGTCAGTCAAGGATTTTCAGGCATTCTGCAAACAGACTGGGCACGAACTGCTTTCGCATGAAGCGGCCAATGGCGAATTCACATTCGTCATGAAAAAGAGGGCATAGCCATGGCAAAAAAGCTTGCCTTGATCGCATCGAAAGGCACGCTGGATTGGGCTTATCCGCCGTTCATTCTGGCCTCCACGGCCGCCGCGCTGGATTATGAAGTCAGTATTTTCTTTACCTTCTATGGCCTGACGCTACTTAAAAAGGATATCTCCGATCTCAAAGTCAGCCCGCTGGGCAACCCGGCGATGCCGATGCCAGTATCTATGCCTAACCTGATGCAGATGTTGCCCGGGGTAGAGTCGATGGCAACCATGATGATGAAGCAGAAAATCGCAGATAAGGGCGTGGCGTCGATTCAGGAGCTACGCGAAATTTGTCTGGAGTCCGGCGTCAAGCTGATTGCCTGCCAGATGACGATGGACCTGTTCGACTTCAAACGCGAAGAATTCATCGACGACATCGAGATCGGCGGCGCGGCGACGTTTTTCGAGTTTGCCGGCGAATCGGACGTTAACCTGTTTATCTGAAAGCGGGTAAAAGCCGCCTTTCGACTTAGCTCAGTCGTGCAAATTGCCCGCGCACTTTCTCCAAGGTCGTACTAAATCCAGCCAATCTTTCTTTCTCTTGCGCCACTACGGCAGCAGGCGCCCGATCAACAAAGCCGGCGTTGGACAACTTGGCATTCGCCTTCGCGATCTCATTTTCGAGACGAGTGATTTCCTTGCCGAGGCGTTCTTTCTCCGCAGCCACATCCACTTCGATCTTGAGCATCAGACGGAAGTCGCCGATGACCGCTACGGGGGCATCGGCTTGCGGCAACGCTTCGACGATATCCATGTCCGACAGCTTGGCCAAGGCCTTGAAATAAGGGGCGTAGGCCTCCAGCACGGCTTTTGAGCCCTCGGCCACCAGCGGCACGCGCTGCGCCGGGGAAACGCCCATCTCGCCCCGCAGGCTTCGGCATGCATCGACAGCTTGTTTCAGCGTAGCTACCCAGGCTTCAGCAGCCTCGTCGATTTTCTCGGGCTGCGGCTGCGGATAGCGTTGCACCATGATGGTGTCACCTTCCGCACCGGTGAACTTGGATACTGTTTGCCACAGTTCTTCAGTAATGAAGGGGATAACCGGGTGCGCCAGGCGCAGCACGGTTTCCAGCACGCGGAGCAGGGTACGGCGGGTGGCGCGTTTTTGCGCGTCGCTGCCATTGGCGAGCTGCACCTTGGCGATTTCCAGATACCAATCGCAGTACTCGTCCCAGACGAATTTGTAGATCGCCTGCGCAACATAGTCGAAGCGATAGTCGGCAAAGCTCTTTTCGACTTCGGCTTCGGTACGCTGCAGCAGGCTGACGATCCAGCGGTCAGCTTGCGAGAAATCCAGGTATCCGTCTGGGCCGCAATCGGCCTTGCAGGGCTCCATGCCGCAATCCTGGTCTTCGCAATTCATCAGCACAAATCGCGTGGCGTTCCACAGCTTGTTGCAGAAGTTGCGGTAGCCTTCGCAGCGATGCATGTCGAACTTGATATCGCGGCCCGGGCTGGCGAGGCTGGCGAAGGTAAATCTTAGAGCATCCGTTCCGAACGCCGGGATGCCTTCCGGGAATTCCTTGCGCGTGCGCTTCTCGATCTGTTCGGCCTGTTTAGGATTCATAAGGCCAGTGGTGCGCTTCTTCACCAGCTCTTCGATGCCGATGCCGTCGATCAGGTCGATCGGATCCAGCACGTTGCCTTTGGATTTGGACATCTTCTGGCCTTCCGCGTCGCGGATCAGACCGTGTACGTACACGTCCTTGAACGGAATCTTGCCGGTGATGTGCCTGGTCATCATCACCATGCGCGCCACCCAGAAGAAGATGATGTCGAAGCCGGTGACCAGCACTGAGGAGGGTAGGTACAGGTCGAGCGCTGGGTTGGATTTCTCTGGCCATTCCGGCGTCCAGTCCAATGTGGAGAAAGGCCACAGTGCGGAGGAGTACCAGGTGTCCAGCACGTCCGGATCACGCATCAGCGGGCCGGCGTAGCCTTCGTTATCCGCCAGATGACGGGCTTCTTCTTCATTATGTGCGACAAACACTTCGCCGTTGACGCCATACCACGCGGGGATCTGGTGGCCCCACCACAGTTGGCGTGAGATACACCAGTCCTGGATGTTGTTGAGCCACTGGTTGTAGGTGTTGACCCAATTTTCCGGGTGGAACTTGATCTCGCCGTTGGCGACGACTTCCAGCGCTTGCTCGGTAATGGATTTGCCGTTTTCACCCGGCTTGCTCATCGCGACGAACCACTGGTCGGTCAGCATCGGCTCGATGACGACGCCGGTACGATCACCTCTGGGCACCTTCAGCTTGTGCTTGTCGATTTTATCCAACAAGCCCAGTGCTTCGAGGTCGGCGACTATCGCTTTGCGCGCGTCGAAGCGGTCCATGCCGCGGTATTTTTCCGGCGCGTGATCGTTGATCTTCGCATCCAGCGTCAGGATGGACAGGATCGGTAGCTGGTGGCGCTGGCCGACCGCGTAATCGTTGAAGTCGTGCGCCGGGGTGACTTTCACCACACCGGTGCCGAATTCGCGGTCCACGTAGTCATCGGCGATGATCGGGATTTCGCGGTCGCACAGCGGCAGCTTCACGGTCTTGCCGATCAGGTGCGCATAACGCTCGTCTTCCGGATGCACCATCGCGGCGGTGTCGCCCAGCATGGTTTCCGGGCGAGTCGTCGCCACCGTCAGCGAACCCGAACCGTCGGCCAATGGATAGCGAATGTGCCACAGCGAACCATCTTCCTCTTCACTGATGACTTCAAGGTCGGACACGGCGGTGTGCAGCTTCGGGTCCCAATTGACCAGACGTTTGCCGCGATAGATCAAGCCTTCTCGGAACAGGCGCACGAAGGTTTCGGTGACGATCTTGGAGAGTCCCTCATCCATCGTGAAGCGCTCGCGGCTCCAGTCGGGTGAGGTGCCGAGGCGGCGCATCTGACGGGTGATGGTGGAGCCGGAATGCTCCTTCCATTCCCACACTTTTTCCAGGAATTTCTCGCGACCGAGATCGTGACGGGAGAGGCTCTGCGCGTCCAGTTGGCGTTCGACGACGATCTGCGTCGCAATGCCGGCATGGTCGGTGCCCGGCTGCCATAGCGTGTTGGCACCGCGCATGCGGTGGTAGCGCGTCAGCGCATCCATGATGGTCTGGTTGAAACCGTGGCCCATGTGCAGCGTGCCGGTCACGTTGGGCGGCGGCAGCAGGATGCAGAAGTTATCGGATTTTGCCGTGTCGAGACCGGCGGCAAAATAACCCTGGCTCTCCCAGAAGGAGTACCAGCGGTTTTCTATGTTCTTGGGTTCAAAGGATTTGTCGAGTTCGCTCATGGGGCGGGATTTTATCACAGCCCCGACGCCGCTCAGCCCACGCCGAGCCAGATAACAACGGCGAGCCCAGCAAAAAACACTCCCAGATGAAAAGCGCTCCATGTTTGATATTTGCGCTTCAATTGGTGCGGGGAAAGACTGGAAATCAGGTACAGGCGACCAGAGGCCGGTCGACGCATCACGTGCACGCCGGGATGTTGTCGCAATTCGCGATGGTTTTTTTCTACCTCGCGAGCAGCGGCTTTGCGCGCCAGCTCCCATTCGCGAATATCGATTTCACCGTCGCCGTTCAGGTCGAACCGTTTCAACAGATGCTCGGGGTCCCGCTTCCATGCTGCGAGCAGGGCGCTTACATCCTCTTTGTGACTCAAATGCGTATGAGCGCCACCCATCGTTTGAAATTCGCCGAGAACATAAATGCTGTCGCTCGCGAAAAGTTGCTCTTCAACATGCCGGTATTCGCCTTCATACCAGGTGCGCGTATGGGTGGTAATCACTTCGGCATGGTCGGGATCGACCATGCACACGCCGCTACCATCATTGATTTCGAAAATGGATTCGCTGACGACATGATCCGAAGCGACCCACTTCCTGTCCGAATTCAGGCGATACGTGGTGCAGCGGTACCAGATGCCGGGAAAACTGCCTCCTTTGGCCTGCACCAACTTTCGATTGCCATTGGCACGCCCGTACAGTTCGACATAGCCTTGCGCCGCCGAGCCGATTTTGGAGGTGGGTGTATCCGCAATGACCCGGCCGCGGCGGAAATTCGATACCCACGCAAAAAAACTGATACCGGCGATCAAGGCAAAGCAGATCGTCCAGGCTGGGCGCTCATTGATCCGCGCAGCCGCCAACAGCAGCACCAGATGACTACCCGACGTAAGCAGGTTGACATAATTGTCCCGCAAAAATCGGGGCATATCGTTAAGCCGCTTAACCGAACTGGCTGGCGATATTCACGTCCTGCAACTCGGAAGCCTCAAAGCGCAGCATCTGCTGGGGAGGAAAGCTGAACATGCGCGCAATGACGAGGTCGGGAAACTGCTGGATGCGCACATTGTTGATATTGACCGATTCGTTGTAGAACTCGCGACGATCGGCGATGGCGTTTTCGAGTCCGGTGATGCGCGCCTGCAGATGGACGAATTGCTCGTTGGCCTTCAATTCCGGATACGACTCCACCAGCGCGAACAAATTGCCCAGCCCTGCGCGCAGTGCGCTTTCGGCTGCGCCAAGCGCCGCGATGTTGTGCGTCTCGCGCGCATCGGCCACGCGGGCACGGGCATTGATGACTTTCTCCAGCGTCTCCTGCTCGAATTTCATGTACTGCTTGCAGGTATCCACCAGCTTGGGCAGTTCGTCGTGACGCTGCTTCAGCAGCACATCGATGTTGGCCCAGGCCTTGGCCACGTTGTGCTTGATCGCGACCAGGTTGTTATAGATCAGGATGAAGTACACCAGGATGACTGCGATCAACCCCAAAAACAGGATGCTGCCCATACGCCCTCCACATGGCTGATAGTTGTTGTGCAGCGAGTGTAATGCTCCACCCCCGCGCACGCAATGCCGCGGCGTTTTCAACTCTGGTAGGATGGCGGAAAACAAAAGGGGAAGGGATCGAATGCTGGAAATCATGTGGATCTGGGGCATTCTGGGATTGACGCTGCTGGGCTTCGAAATGCTCACCGGCACGATGTACGTCCTGTGGTTCGGCATCTCAGCCATCCTGCTCGCAATCCTGACCTGGCTGGCGCCGGCCATGCCCATCGCGCTTCAACTGTTCCTCTTTGCCGGCCTGTCCATCGGCGCGCTCGTCATCTGGCGCCGCAACTACAAGAAGAATTCCACCGATTTACATATCGGCCAATCGCAAGGCGACGAGATCGGCCGCATTGGCACCATAATCGAACCCGTCAGCGCCAAGCAGCCGGGACGCATCCAGTTTGCGCAGGGCATCATGGGCAGCCGGGAATGGGCAGCCGTGTCGAACGAAAATATCGAACCCGGTGCCGAAGCCGTCATCGTGGCCATCGAAGGCAATAGCCTGCGCGTCAAACGCCATTAATCAAGAAGAAGGAATCATCATGTCCGTGTTGATGTATGTATTGGTCATCCTCGTAGCCATCGCAATCTGGAAAGGCATCCGCATCGTGCCGCAAGGGGAAGAGTGGGTAGTCGAGCGCCTGGGCAAGTTCAACGCCGTGCTAAGCCCCGGCTTGCACGTCATCAACCCGATTTTCAGCAAGATCAGCTACAAGGTAACTACCAAGGACATCATCCTGGATGTGCCCCAGCAGGAGGTGATCACCAAGGATAACGCCGTCATTCTCGCCAACGCCATTGCCTTCATCAAGGTATCGAACATCGAACGCGCGGTTTATGGCATCGAGAATTTCCACGAAGCCATGCGCAATATGGTGCAGACTTCCTTACGCTCCATCATCGGCGGCATGGACCTTAATCACGCGCTCACCTCGCGCGATCGCATCAAGGCTGAACTGAAAACCGCCATCGCCGACGAGGCGCTGGACTGGGGCCTGACCGTGAAATCCGTCGAAATCCAGGACATCAAGCCCTCTCCCAACATGCAGCATGCGATGGAAATGCAGGCGTCGGCCGAGCGCGAGCGCGTAGCACTGGTGACTAAATCGGAAGGCGAAAAGCAAGCGATCATCCTCAACGCCGAAGCGCGGCTGGAAGCAGCGAGAAAAGACGCCGAGGCACAGGAAGTCGCCGCCAAGGCCAGTGCCGAATCCATCCGCCTGATCGCAGAAGCGGTCAAGGAAAACAACTCCTCTGCCACCTTCCTGCTCGGAGACCGCTACATTCAGGCCATGCAGAAACTTTCGACCTCGGAAAACAGCAAGCTGGTGTTGTTGCCGGGGGATGTGGTGGGTGCAGTAAAGGCGCTGGTAGGCTCGAAATAATTCCTGAATAGGCCGCATACTTTCCATGCCACAGCACTTTTATCGTTTTGGCGCGGTCGGCGCGGTCGGCTTTGTCGTCGATGCCAGCGCGTTCACGCTGCTGCAAAGTGCGTGGCATGCGCCCCATCTTGCTCGACTTGGGGCTTTTCTGGTTGCGGTCGCCATGACTTTCATACTCAATAGGCGTTACACCTTCAAAGCACGGACGAAATCGCGGCCGTTGGTCTATCTGATCGGCCAGACGGTGAGCCTGATCGTGAACATGTCCGTGTTCTCGCTGATCATCTGGCATCCTGTATGGTTGCCGTGGCAATACTATGCCGGATTGATGCTGGGATCGATCGCGGCCATGTTTATCAATTATGAAATGAGTCGACGTTATGCCTTTGTTTAACTCTCCTGGCCGGATATGGCATATCGGCATGCTCGGCATTTGCCTGCTGGCAGCCGCGCTGTTCTTTACCGCCGTCACGCAGACCCGGATCGACCATCCGATACGCGGCGATGCGCGCGATTATCTTGCGTATGCCTACAATCTCGACACTTTCGGCGTCTACTCCCGCGCATGGCCGGAAGCCGAGGCTAAGGCCCCGTTGCCAGATGCAGTGCGAGCGCCGGTCTATTCCGCCGTGGTGAGTCTCTTCCTTGACAAAGACGACATAAACGCGACGCTGACGCGAATGCTCAATCTGCAAGCATTGCTTGGCGTCTTGACCGTGCTGGTGTATCTGCTGCTCTATCGCCGCATCATGCCGCCATTATGGGCGCTGGGCGCCGGCCTGATGACTGCGATCAGCCCCCACCTGGTCAACGCCTCGGTGTATCTGCTGACTGAGACCTTGTTCACTTTTCTACTGGGCCTGCATTTGCTGGCACTGGAAAAAGCGTTGCGGCTTCGGCATGCACGCTGGGCACTGGTAGCGGGAGCATTGCTGGCACTCAGCTTTTTGACGCGCCCGACTACCCAGTACCTGATTCTTGCCTATCTGCTGGCATTGTTCATATGGGCAGGAGCTAATTGGCGTGTCTACGCAAAATGCCTGCTCTGGCTGATCCTGCCGGTGGCGATTGCAGCCTCGGCCTGGGCAATGCGCAATCTGGTTGAAACCGGCCGTACTTCCGATCCGGCGTTGACCGCAAGCTTTCTACATCACGGGATGTATATCAATATGATGTACGCGGACCGGCCTGAAACCTTCGGTTATCCCTATCGTTTTGACCCGCTTACGGCAGAAATCGGCGGCAATACGAGCAAAGTCATGCAAGCCATCGCACATAATTTCCAGCACAGTCCGCAGCGCTACCTGAGCTGGTACCTGATCGGCAAACCCACCCAGTTCTTTTCATGGAATCTAACCGAAAGTGTCGGCGACGCATTTATCTATGCACCACTCAAAACCCCCTACATGGACAATGCAGTGTTCCAGTTTTCGCATCTCATCGCCCGTGTGTTACATCCATTTCTAATTTTACTGAGCCTCGCCGGCGCCTATCTGGCACTCAGGCGAGACAATGCTGCAGCGGCTTTGCTAAGCGTCGTGCTGCTCTACTTCGTTGCATTGCACATGATAGGCGCACCGTTTCCACGCTACAGCATTCCTCTCCGGCCAATTAATGATGGCCTGGCATTTTATGCGCTGTATATAGCCATCGAATGGATAAAAACAAGACTGGAAAAATCTTAATGAGCACCCGTGTCGCATTAATAGTTCCTTGCCTGAACGAGGCTCATGCGTTGCCATTATTGTTCACACAGATCAAGACGCATCTGCCGCAAGCCGAAGTGCATGTTTTTGATAACGGCTCGACGGATGGAACGCCCGATGTAGCAAAAAGCTTCGGCGCATATGTGCATGCGGTCGCAGAACCGGGAAAAGGCCGCGTCGTGGCCAGAATGTTTGCCGATGTGGATGCAGACGTATATGTGATGGTAGACGGCGATGCCACCTACGATCTCGCCGCATCGGCTGAGCATGTATGCATGCTGGTCGATAACAAGGTGGACATGATTGTGGGCACTCGGCTTGAATCGTACGAGGGCAGTGCATCGCGGCCTGGGCACAAAACAGGCAATAAGCTTTTGAGTAGCCTGATCAATAACCTCTTCCAGAGCAAGCTTTGCGACGTACTTTCCGGTTATCGCATCATGTCGCGGCGCTTCGTGAAGACCACCCCCGTCATGGCTGCCGGCTTCGAAATTGAGGTCATGCTGACCATCCACGCACTTGATATCCGCAGTCACATTATTGAAGTACCGATTAATTACCTGAAACGCGCAAACGGTACTCAAAGCAAGCTTCGCACCGTGCGTGATGGCTGGCGCATACTCCTGGCGATCTTTTATTTCTTCAAGGAAGTACGACCTTTTCTGTTCTTCACGATGAGCAGCGCTATCCTGACTTTTTTATCGCTCGCCATCGGAGTACCGGTAGTTCTGGAATTTTTTGAAACTGGACTGGTGCCGCGCTTTCCATCCGCGATCCTCGCTGCCTCGCTGATGATCGCTGCCTTGGTTAGCTTGAGCTGCGGCCTGATCCTGGATTCGGTCGCCGAGCAGCGCAGAGAATTGAAGCGCTTGTTCTATCTGCGCAATTAACCATTCGCGGAACCGCAAACCTTGCATCCCGGATCCCGCTTCAGCTTGATGCTGCGCCATTCCATCGCCATCGCATCCAGCAGCAGTAGCCTGCCTTGCAGGGTTGGTCCGGCATTGAGCAGAATTTTCATCGCCTCCGCCGCCTGCACCGTGCCTATCATGCCCACCAGCGCTGCAAATACGCCGTTCTCGGCGCAACGCATCTCACCTTCCGCGCCCATGTCGGGGAATAGACAGTGATAACAAGGGCTGTCGGCATTCCGCATGTCAAATACCGTTACCTGCCCTTCGAAACCTATGGCCGCGCCGGAAACCAGCGGTTTTCTCAGCTGGACGCATAAACGGTTGAGCGTATAGCGCGTGGCGAAATTGTCACTGCAATCGATAACCACGTCCGCCGCGTTCACCAATTCGGCAAACTCTTCTTCGGTGGATTTTTTCGGCACCGCAACCACCGTAATTTCCGGATTGATCGCATCCAGTGTTTGACGCGCGGACTCGGCCTTGTTGATGCCTATCGATAAGGTCGTATGGATGATCTGCCGTTGGAGATTGGTCAGATCGACCTTATCGAAATCGCAGATGGTGATTTTTCCGACGCCGCCCGCGCCGAGATACAGCGCCACCGGCGAGCCAAGCCCACCCGCACCGACGATCAACGCGTGACCATCCATCAGCGCCTGCTGGCCTTCGATGCCGATCTGCGGCAACAGGATATGACGGCTATAACGAAGAAGCTGGTTATCGTTCATAGAAAGCGTGTGGAGGAAAAGGGAAAACTGGAATCATGCCGGAACTGGCTTTGCAAAACCAGCACAAACCAAAGAGGGAGATGGGGTGGCTGATGGGGCTCGAACCCACGACAACCGGAATCACAATCCGGGACTCTACCAACTGAGCTACAGCCACCATTGAAAGCATGTGCCACTGAAAAGCAGCATTGCCGAAACAGCGAGGGAGGCGATTATACCCGAGCTTTGCCGGCTGTCCAAGCATGACTGATTTCTTCTTCGCAGGTTTTCATGCGAGCGTCAGGCAGCTTACGTTAAAATAGCGTTTTGAATTCACTGCCTGCGGCTTGCCGCTTGCAGACCGACAAGCCGCTATGACCAGACCCGTCCCACCTCTCGTACTCACTTTCGCCGCCACCGATCCCAGCAGCGGTGCCGGTTTGCAAGCCGATATCCTGACCCTGGCCAGCATCGGCTGCTACCCGCTTTCGGTGGTCACCGGCATTACCGTGCAGGATACCCTGGGGGTGGATAGCGTGATGGCACTGGATGCCGACTGGGTCAACGAGCAGGCGCGCACGGTGCTGGAAGATATGGAGGTCGCGGCTTTCAAGCTCGGCATGCTGGGCAGCGTGGAAAACGTCGCCATCATCGCCGAAATCGTGGCCGACTATCCCGACATTCCGTTGCTGATCGACCCGATCCTTACTTCGGGACGTGGCGATGAACTGGCCGGAGATGAAATCCAGGATGCGATGATCGACCTGCTGTTCCCGCAGGCTTCGCTGCTTACCCCCAACAGCCTGGAGGCGCGTCGGCTCGCTTTCGGTGATGACGCCGACGAAGAGGACGGAGAGTCGCTGGACGAATGTGCACGCCAACTGCTGGCATTGGGCAGCGAATACGTGTTGATCACCGGCACGCACGAACGCACCAACGACGTGGTCAATACGCTGTATTCCGAAAAAGGACTTGTTCGCAGCTACACCTGGGAACGCCTGCCCGGCAGCTACCATGGCTCCGGCTGCACCCTCACTTCCGCCATTGCCGCCTGTCTCGCGCATGGCCTGACGATGGAAGAAGCCGTGGCCGAGGCGCAGGAATATACTTGGCAAACGCTACAGGCGGGGTTCCGCCCCGGCATGGGTCAATATATACCGGATCGTTTGTTCTGGGCGCGGGAAGAAGAGGATGCTCAAGATTAAAGGACTTTATGCGGTGACGCCCGACCTGCCGGACACCGCACTGCTGCTCGAACAGGCCGAGGCCGCGTTGCAGGGTGGCGTTTCCATGCTGCAATACCGCAACAAGACCGCCAGCTATGAATTGAAGCGCGAGCAGGCCAGCGAGCTGATGTGGCTGTGCGAGGCGCACAACGTTCCCCTCATCATCAACGACCATGTTCTGCTGTGTGTCGAGCTGGATGCGAGCGGCGTGCATCTGGGCGGAACGGACGGTGAAATCGCGGCAGCGCGCCGGCTGCTCGGTGCACGCAAGATTATCGGTGCCTCCTGCTATAACCGCCTCAAGCTGGCAGAACAGGCCAAGGCGCAGGGTGCCGACTACGTGGCTTTCGGCGCCTGCTTCGACTCCGGCACCAAACCTGCTGCCGTGCGAGCGCCGCTGGAGCTTTTTGCCGAGGCGAAACCGCTGGGGCTGCCTATAATTGCCATCGGCGGCATCACCGCCGAAAATGCGCCTTTGGCCATCCGGGCGGGCGCAGACAGCATCGCCGTAATCGGCGCGCTCTGGACGGCGCCGGATGTCCGGCAGGCCGCGCAAACGTTTTCCAAACTTTTTACGCAAGACTGACACCATGACCTCTCGCAACCAGCAACTCTTCGAACAATCGCAGAAACTCATTCCCGGCGGCGTCAATTCGCCGGTGCGCGCTTTCCGCTCGGTCGGCGGCACACCGGTGTTTGTTCAGCGCGGCAAGGGCGCGTATGTATGGGATGAGGATGGCAAGGACTACGTCGATTACGTCGGCTCCTGGGGGCCGATGATTCTTGGTCACGCACATCCGGTCGTAATCGAGGCCGTCAAGCAGGCTGCCGAAAACAGCCTGTCTTTCGGTGCACCGACCGCGCGCGAACTGGATATGGCGGAATTGCTGATCAAGCTGGTGCCGAGCATGGAACAAGTGCGGCTGGTCAGTTCCGGCACCGAGGCGACCATGAGCGCAATCCGGCTGGCGCGCGGCTTTACCGGCAGAGCCAAGATTGTCAAATTCGAAGGCTGCTATCACGGCCATGCCGACGCACTGCTGGTGAAAGCCGGCTCCGGCGCGCTCACCTTCGGTCAACCGAGTTCAGCGGGCGTGCCGCCTGAAGTCGCGGCGCACACGCTGACGCTGTCGTATAACGATATCGCGGGCGTCGAAGCGCTGTTCGAGCAGATCGGCAACGAGATCGCCTGCATCATCGTCGAGCCGGTCGCCGGTAACATGAACCTGATTGCACCCGCACCCGGTTTTCTGGAAGCATTGCGCGCGCAATGCACCAAGCACGGCGCGGTGCTGATTTTCGACGAAGTGATGACCGGTTTCCGCGTCGCCCTCGGCGGCGCGCAGGCGCTTTACGGCATCACGCCCGACCTCACCACGCTGGGCAAGGTAATCGGCGGCGGCTTGCCGGTCGGCGCTTTCGGCGGCCGCGCCGACATCATGCAGTGCCTGGCTCCGGTCGGCCCGGTGTATCAGGCCGGCACGCTGTCCGGCAACCCGGTCGCCGTAGCCGCCGGCCTCGCAACTTTGCAATTGGTGCAGGAACCCGGCTTTTATGAGCGACTCACTGCTCGCACCCGTCAGTTCGTCGACGGCCTGAGCGCCGTTGCCAAGGAGCAGGGCGTGACTTTCAGCGCGCAAAGCGTGGGTGGCATGTTCGGCGTGTATTTCAGCGAAAAATGCCCGACCAGCTACGCCGAAGTGATGCAATCCGACAAAGAGGCATTCAACCGTTTCTTCCATCACATGCTGGATGAAGGCGTTTATCTTGCCCCATCGGCATTCGAAGCGGGGTTTGTATCGGCGGCCCACGGCGATGCGGAAATAGAAAAAACCCTGGATGCGGCAAGAAAAGCCTTCCGCTAGCCAGCCTTGCCCAGCCTTTTCCTGGTATTTCTATCCAGGAAAAGGTTGGGAAATGTCATCATTCACGCCTCTCCGCAGAACAACTTTTCCTCGCGCCACTCCAACAGAAAAGCATGCGGCAATAACGCTCTTGCAGTATCTGCATTGATTCCCCGGCATCTGCCGGTATGTCAGATGCCCGCGCCCATTCATTACCATCTACAAGTCATGGTTGATGAAGGCCTGCGATATCGGTAACATTACAAGGTTTCACTCTAATTTCAGCATGTCGTGCGGGTGCGCGACAGAACGCAACGTAAATACCCTCGGTTTACGCAGCGCGTGACGGTTTGTCGAACAGGTGGCGAGGGAATAACAGGGGCAGCGGTCATGCCAGCTAAACAAGGTTTATACGATCCGGCAAACGAAAAGGATGCCTGCGGGGTCGGTTTTGTAGCACATATCAAGGGGCGGAAGAGCCACGATATCGTCGAGAAGGGTCTCACGATCCTGCGCAACCTGACCCATCGCGGCGCGACGGGTTACGATCCCAAGCTGGGCGACGGCGCCGGCATGCTGATTCAGCTGCCCGACGCTTTCATGCGCAAGGAGGCGACCAAGCTCGACATTACTTTGCCGGCTGAAGGGCAATATGCCGTCGGCATGATCTTCCTGCCGCAATCGCGCAATGGCCGCGAAGCCTGCGAGTCGATCATCGCGCGCATCATCTTCGAAGAAGGTCAGACTTGCCTGGGCTGGCGCGACGTGCCGCGCGACAACAGCAACATCGCGGCCGCGGCCCGCGACATCGAACCAGTCATGCGCCAGGTGTTCATCGGCAGCAACGCCACCGATCAGAATACTTTCGAGCGCAAGCTTTTCGTGATCCGCAAACGCGTCGAACATGCCGTTCGCGCTCTGAAGCTGGAAGACAGCGAACAGTTCTACATTCCGTCCCTCTCCAGCCGCACCATCGTCTACAAGGGCATGCTGCTGGCCGAGGAAGTCGGTACCTATTATAAGGATCTGCTAGACCCGGATATGGTGTCGGCGCTAGTGCTGGTGCATCAACGTTTCTCTACCAACACTTTCCCGGCCTGGGATCTGGCGCATCCGTTCCGCATGATCGCGCACAACGGCGAAATCAACACCGTGCGCGGCAACATCAACTGGATGGCTGCTCGTCACGAAGCGATGAAGTCCGCCGTATTGGGCGAGGATCTGGAAAAGCTGTGGCCGCTGATTTCCGAAGGCCAGTCCGACTCCGCCTGCTTCGACAATGCGCTGGAACTGCTGATCGCAGGCGGCTATTCGCTGCCGCACGCAATGATGATGCTGATCCCGGAAGCATGGTCGAGCACCGCACTGATGGATGAAGATCGCCGTGCGTTCTATGAATATCACGCCGCGCTGATGGAACCGTGGGACGGCCCCGCCGCCGTGGCGTTCACCGACGGCCGCATGATAGGCGCGACGCTGGACCGCAACGGCTTGCGTCCGGCACGTTATCTGGTCACCGACGACGACTATGTCATGATGGCGTCCGAAATGGGCGTGCTGACCTTCCCGGAAGAAAAGATCGTCAAGAAGTGGCGCCTGCAACCGGGCAAGATGTTCCTGATCGACATGGAACAAGGCCGCATCATCGACGACGAGGAAGTGAAGCATCAACTGGCGCAAGCCAAGCCGTACCGCGAGTGGATCGAGCAATCCCGCTATTTCCTCGGCGACCTGCCCAAGGCAGAGTACAAGCTGGAAATGAAGGCCGATCTGCTCGACGTTCAGCAAGCATTCGGTTACTCGCAAGAAGACCTCAAGTTCATTATGCAACCCATGGCGACCAACGGCGAAGAGGCCACCGGCTCCATGGGCACCGACAGCGCGCTGCCGGTGCTGTCCAACAAGTCCAAGCCGCTGTATACCTATTTCAAGCAGCTGTTCGCTCAGGTGACCAATCCGCCGATCGACCCGATCCGCGAAGAAATCGTCATGTCGCTGGTCACCTTCATCGGCCCCAAGCCCAACCTGCTCGGCATCGACGAAACCAATCCGCCGCTGCGCCTTGAAGCAAGCCAGCCGGTGCTGACGCTGGATGAACTGGCTCAGCTGAAAAACATTGCCGAGCTGACGCAAAACCGCTATCGCTCCCTGGTGGCTGATATCACCTATCCGGCCACTGCCGGCCACAAGAGCATGGGCGAAGCCATCGAAGCGCTATGCAAGGCGGCCGAGAAGTCTGTCCATGACGGCTACAACGTACTGATCCTGTCCGACCGCAACGTCAGTGCCGACCGCATTGCGATCCCGGCCCTGCTGGCGACCACCGCCGTACATCATCATCTGGTCAAGGCCGGTCTGCGCACGAACACCGGCCTGGTCGTCGATACCGGCTCCGCACGCGAAGTGCACCATTTCGCGCTGCTGGGCGGCTATGGCGCGGAAGCGGTCTGCCCGTGGCTGGCGTTCGAAACCATCGCCAACCTGGGTCTGCCGGACACCAAGGTCGCACACAAGAATTTCGTGAAAGCCGTGGGCAAGGGCCTGTACAAGGTCATGTCCAAGATGGGCATTTCCACCTACCAGTCCTATTGCGGCGCGCAGATTTTCGATGCCGTGGGCCTGAACACTGCCTTCGTCGAAAGATACTTCCCCGGCACTTCCAGCAATGTCGAAGGTATCGGTCTGGAGCAAGTCGCGGAAGAAACACTGCGCATGCACAACGCCGCCTTCGGTGATGACCCGGTGCTCTCCAACGCGCTTGATGCCGGTGGCGAATACGCCTTCCGCATGCGCGGCGAAGAGCATATGTGGACGCCGGATTCCATCGCCAAGCTGCAGAACGCGACACGTACCAACAAGTACGACACCTACAAGGAATACGCCAAGCTGATCAACGATCAAAGCCGCCGTCACCTGACGCTGCGCGGTCTGTTCGAGATCAAGCCGGCGGGAGCTCCGGTGCCGCTGGAAGAAGTCGAACCGGCTTCGGCAATCGTCAAGCGTTTCGCCACTGGTGCGATGTCGCTCGGTTCGATCTCGACCGAAGCGCACACCGTGCTCGCGATCGCGATGAACCGCATCGGCGGCAAATCCAACACCGGCGAGGGTGGCGAAGATCCGGTACGCTTCCAGCCGGTGACGGAGGATACTACGCTCGCCGACCTGATCGGCAAGAGCCGTGTCGAGAGCAACATCCCGCTGCAAGCAGGCGACTCCATGCGTTCCAAGATCAAGCAGGTCGCCTCCGGCCGTTTCGGCGTCACCGCCGAATACCTGGCCAGTGCCGACCAGATCCAGATCAAGATGGCGCAAGGCGCGAAGCCGGGCGAGGGCGGTCAATTGCCGGGTGGCAAGGTATCCGAGTACATCGCCAAGCTGCGCTTCTCGGTGCCGGGCGTGGGCCTGATTTCCCCGCCGCCGCACCATGACATCTATTCCATCGAAGACCTGGCACAGCTCATTCACGACCTGAAGAACGCCAACCCGCGGGCCTCGATTTCCACCAAGCTGGTGTCGGAAACCGGCGTCGGTACCGTGGCGGCCGGTGTGGCCAAGGCCAAGTCCGACCATATCGTGATCGCCGGCTTCGACGGTGGTACCGGTGCATCGCCGATCTCCTCGATCAAGCATGCCGGTAGCCCGTGGGAAATCGGCCTTGCCGAAACCCAACAGACGCTGGTGCTGAATCAGTTGCGCGGCCGTGTCGCCGTGCAAGTGGACGGCCAGATGAAGACCGGTCGCGACGTGCTGATCGGCGCACTGCTGGGTGCCGACGAATTCGGTTTCGCCACCGCTCCGCTGGTGGTCGAAGGCTGCATCATGATGCGCAAATGTCACCTGAACACCTGCCCGGTGGGCGTGGCGACCCAGGATCCCGTACTGCGCAAGAAATTCACCGGCCAGCCTGAGCATGTGGTGAACTATTTCTTCTTCGTCGCCGAAGAAGTGCGCGAATACATGGCGCAAATGGGTATCCGCAAGTTCAGCGACCTGATCGGCCGCGCCGATCTGCTGGACATGAAGGCCGGCATCGACCACTGGAAGGCTTCCGGACTCGATTTCAGCCGCATTTTCTACCAGCCCAGGGTGGGCGCCGACGTGGCGCGCAGCCATTCCGAAGAACAGGATCACGGCCTTGCGAAAGCGCTGGACAACACGCTGATCGCCAAGGCCAAGCCGGCATTGGAAAATGGCGAGAAAGTCGTCATCGAAACGCCTATCACCAACATCAACCGTACCGCCGGCACGATGCTATCGAATCAGGTCGCCACCCGTTACGGCGCGGTCGGCCTGCCGGATGACACCATCACCGTGAAACTGTCCGGCACCGCCGGCCAGAGTTTCGCTGCGTTCCTGACCAAGGGCATCACTTTCGAGCTGACCGGCGAAGGCAACGACTACGTGGGCAAGGGCCTGTGCGGCGGACGCATCGTTATCAAGCCGCCCAAGGCCTTCCGCGGCACGCCGTCGGAGAACATCATCGTCGGCAACACCGTGATGTACGGTGCAACCAGCGGCGAAAGCTATTTCAACGGCGTCGCCGGCGAGCGCTTCTGCGTGCGCAATTCCGGCGCCGCGGCTGTCGTCGAAGGCGTGGGCAACCACGGCTGCGAATACATGACCGGCGGCACTGTCGTCGTGCTGGGTCAAACCGGCCTCAACTTCGCCGCCGGCATGTCGGGCGGAGTTGCCTACGTGCTGGACGAAGACGGTCTGTTCCACAAGCGCTGCAACATGAGCATGGTGTCGCTGGAGATGGTTCACCATGTCGACAACCTGCCGGAAGGCGCGGTGCACCATCTCGACCAGCCGGACGAAATCATCCTGAAAAACCTGATCGAAAAGCATGCCGCTTATACCGGTAGCGCGCGCGCAATCACCATCCTCGCGAATTGGGACGATTTCCGCGACATGTTCGTCAAGGTCATGCCGAATGAATACAAGCGAGCCCTGATCGAGCTCGCAGAACAGAAACTGCTGGAGGCCGCTTAATGGGTAAGATTACCGGTTTCCTTGAATTCGAGCGGCTGTCGGAAGCCAACCTGCCGGTTCAGGAACGCGTACATAACTACAAGGAGTTCGTGCTCCATCTTTCCGATGAACAAGCCAAGGTACAAGGCGCACGCTGCATGGATTGCGGCATTCCGTTCTGCATGAGCGGCTGCCCGGTCAACAACATCATTCCCGACTGGAACGACCTCGTTTACAAGCAGGATTGGCAGCGTGCCTTCGAAGTACTGGACTCCACCAACAACTTCCCGGACTTTACCGGCCGCATCTGCCCGGCGCCTTGCGAGGCCGCGTGCACGCTGAACATCAATGACGACCCGGTGGGCATCAAGTCCATCGAGCATGCGATCATCGACAAGGCCTGGGAAAACGACTGGGTCAAACCGCGCATTCCAGAGGTGAAGACCGGCAAGAAAGTCGCCGTGGTCGGCTCCGGCCCGGCCGGCATGGCCGCCGCACAACAGTTGGCGCGCGCCGGCCATGACGTGGTGCTGCTGGAAAAGAATGATCGCATCGGCGGTCTGATGCGCTACGGTATTCCCGACTTCAAGTTCGAGAAGTGGCAGATCGACCGCCGCATGGCACAAATGGCGGCTGAGGGAGTGCAATTCCGCGTCAACCAGCACGTTGGCGAAAACGTGAAGGCGGAAGATCTCCTCCAGGAATTCGACGCCGTGGTGCTGGCTGCCGGCGCCGAACTACCACGCGACTTGCCGGTACCGGGCCGGGAGCTCTCCGGCATCCATTTCGCGATGGATTTCCTGACCCAGCAGAACAAGGTCAACGCAGGCGATACCATTGCCAACCAGATCAAGGCCACCGGCAAACACGTGGTCGTGATCGGCGGCGGCGATACCGGCTCCGACTGCGTTGGCACTTCTAATCGTCACGGCGCCGCATCGATCGCGCAATTCGAAATCATGCCGCAGCCGCCGGCGCAGGAAAACCGCGAGCTGACCTGGCCCAACTGGCCGATCAAGCTGCGCACTTCCAGCTCGCACGAAGAAGGCTGCGATCGTGACTGGGCGGTGGTAACCAAACGCTTCGAAGGCGAAAACGGCCAGGTGAAGAAGTTGATTGCCGCCCGGGTGGAATGGAAAGACGGCAAGATGCAGGAAGTGCCCGATTCGGAATTCGAAATGAAGGCCGACCTGGTTCTGCTGGCAATGGGTTTCGTCAGCCCGGTGCAAAAGCTGCTGGACGCATTCGGCGTTGAGAAGGATGCCCGCAACAACGCCAAGGCAACCACCGATGGCGATGGATCCTACGCTACTTCCGCGCCTAAGGTGTTCGCCGCCGGCGACGTGCGTCGCGGCCAATCGCTGGTCGTCTGGGCCATACGCGAAGGCCGTCAGTGTGCACGTGAAGTCGATGCATTCCTGATGGGCAAATCGGACCTGCCACGTTAATAATAATGAACCGCCAAGACGCCAAGAGCGCCAGGAACTGCTTCAGTCCTCCCGGCGCCCTTGGCGTTTTTTCATTGAGTGAATGACATGACGCATTTGAAAAACGATACCTTTCTGCGCGCGTTGATGTGCCAGCCCACCGAATACACTCCCGTCTGGATGATGCGTCAGGCGGGCCGCTATCTGCCGGAATATAACGAAACGCGCAAACGCGCCGGCAGCTTCCTCGGCCTGTGCAAAAGCCCGGATTTCGCGACGGAAGTTACCCTGCAGCCGCTGGCGCGCTTTCCGCTCGATGCGGCGATTCTCTTTTCCGACATTCTGACAGTGCCGGATGCGATGGGCCTCGGCTTGTATTTCGCAGAAGGCGAGGGCCCGAAGTTCGAGCGGCCGTTGCGCAACGAGTGGGAAATCCGCAATCTGATCGTGCCCGATCCGGCGGAGCATCTTGGCTATGTGATCGATGCCGTCGCCAGCATCCGCAAGGCGCTGGCCGGCTCGGTGCCCTTGATCGGTTTTTCCGGCAGTCCCTGGACGCTGGCGACCTACAT
>Ga0066486_1000127_pt1 | contig 25447 bp, 26 predicted proteins | sample LakWasM128_HOW14_2_FD_59591 | JGI IMG/M metagenome (GOLD analysis project Ga0066486, IMG submission 59591) | Freshwater sediment methanotrophic microbial communities from Lake Washington under simulated oxygen tension - Sediment Metagenome 128_HOW14 | ecosystem: Environmental > Aquatic >... | reverse complement strand
CAGCACACAGACGCTTGACGTCTTCCAGATTGGTGATGCCGCCGCTGGCAATGACGGGGATATGCAGGCTTTGCGCCAGCGCCACCGTGGCTTCGATGTTCACGCCGTTAAGCATGCCGTCGCGGCCGATATCGGTATAAACAATGGCTTCGACGCCGTAATCCTCAAACTTTTTGCCAAGATCGATCACGTCGTGACCGGTCAGCTTGGACCAACCGTCTACCGCCACCTTGCCATCCTTGGCATCCAGCCCGACCATGATGTGGCCGGGGAAGGCGTAGCAGGCATCGTGCAGGAAGCCGGGGTTCTTCACCGCGGCGGTGCCGATAATGACGTAGCTGATGCCATCATCCAGATAGCGTTCTATCGTATCCAGGTCGCGTATGCCGCCGCCCAGCTGGATCGGGATATCTCCGCCCACTGCGGCCACGATGGACTTGATCGCCCCTTCGTTCACCGGCTTGCCGGCGAAGGCGCCGTTCAGGTCCACCAGATGCAGGCGTTGCGCGCCCTTTTCCACCCAGTGCCGCGCCATCGCGGCAGGGTCCTCGGAAAACACCGTGGCGTCCTCCATGAGGCCTTGTTTGAGACGCACGCAGTGGCCGTCTTTGAGATCAATCGCAGGAATAATCAGCATGATAAATGGGCAATAAAATCAGGGACGACCGTCCCAATTGACGAAGTTGAAAAGCAAGGATAATCCAGCCTGTTGGCTCTTTTCCGGGTGGAATTGCACGGCAAAAATATTATCGCGCCCGACCGCGCCAGTAAAGCGAAACGGATAGTTGGTATAGGCAGTCTCCAACGCCGCATCCGTCGGTTCCACATAATAACTGTGGACATAGTAAAAGCGCGCATCCGGAGCGATACCGGCCCACATCGGGTGACTGCGCATCTGATGGACTTCGTTCCAGCCCATGTGCGGAACCTTGAGCTTGTTGCCGTCGGCATCGACCATGCGCGGTTGCGGAAAGCGCTTGACCCTGCCTGGCAGAATGCCGAGACCGTCGACGTTGCCTTCCTCGCTGTGCTCGAACAGCAATTGAAGACCAATGCAAATGCCGAGAAATGGCTTACTCGCCGCAGCTTCGTGCACTGCTCGGCGCAAGTCGCGGCTGTCGAGTTCCCGCATGCAATCCGGCATCGCGCCCTGGCCGGGGAATACCACGCGCTCGGCGGCGGCGATCTCGGCGGGATCACTGGTGACTACAATGGAACGGTCAGGAGCAACGTGCTCCAGCGCCTTGGCCACCGAGCGCAGGTTGCCCATGCCGTAATCGATTACTGCAATATCAGTCATGATGGATAGCTGTCAGCGTCAGCATTCAGAAATGTGAATTCGAAATCTGCAATCTCGATTGCAAATATAGCGAAGGCGGCTATAGCGTTCCCTTGGTAGAAGGCATCACGCCCGCCATGCGCGGATCGGCTTCGGCGGCTGCACGCAGCGCGCGTCCGAACGCCTTGAAGATCGTTTCCGCCTGATGGTGTGCGTTGTCGCCGCGCAAATTGTCGATGTGCAGGGTCACCAAGGCGTGATTGACGAAGCCCTGGAAAAATTCGTGAAACAGGTCCACATCGAAATCGCCGATACGGGCACGCGTGAATTCGACGCCGAACTCCAGGCCGGGACGGCCGGAAATATCCAGCACCACGCGCGACAGCGCTTCATCCAAAGGGACGTAGGCGTGACCGTAGCGGCGAATTCCCTTCTTGTCGCCGACAGCCTTGGCGAACGCCTGACCCAGGGTGATGCCGATGTCTTCCACGGTGTGATGCGCGTCGATGTGCAAATCGCCGTTGGCCTGGATGGAAATATCCATCATGCCGTGGCGCGCGATCTGATCGAGCATGTGGTCGAGGAAAGGAAGGCCGGTCGCAAATTCGGAAACGCCGGTGCCATCGAGGTTCAATGACACGGAAATCTGTGTTTCCAATGTGTTACGGCTGACTTGAGCGGTTCGCATGGTTAAGTCGCTGAAAAATGGGCTCATTCTACCGCAAAATCTCGCGCAATGCCGACACCAGCTGCTGACACTGCTCGTCAGTGCCTATCGTGATCCGCATGAACGGCGCGATGCGAGCCGGATTCTTGAAATGGCGCACGATAATGCTGCGCTCGCGCAGTGCCGCGGTCAGTTCGGCGCCGTCGCGTTCCTTGTATCGGGCAAAAATGAAATTGGCGCTGGACGGCAGCACCGTAAATCCCAACGACTCCAGATCGGCAACCAGTTTTTCGCGGGTCGCCATCACCTGCCGGCGCGTCTGTTCGAAATAGGCGCGGTCTTCCATCGCCGCAGCAGCGCCGGCTTGCGCAAAGCGATCCAGCGGATAGGAGTTGAAGCTGTCCTTGACGCGTACCAGCGCTTCGATCAGGTCGGAATGGCCGACCGCGTAGCCGATGCGCAAGCCGGCGAGCGAGCGCGCCTTGGACAAGGTATGCACGACCAGCAATTGCGGGTACTTCTCGATCAGCGGAATCGCCGATTCGCCGCCGAAGTCGATATACGCCTCATCCACTACCACGACCGAATCCGGATTGGCTTGCAGCAGACGTTCTATCTCGCCTAATGCCAGCAATCGTCCGGTCGGCGCATTCGGGTTGGGGAAAATGATGCCGCCGTTGGGCTGGATATAGTCGCTGACGTCGATCTCAAAGGATGCGGTCAGCGGAATCCGCTGATATCCCACCTCATAAAGCCCGCAATACACCGGATAAAAACTGTAGGTGATATCCGGGAACAGGATGGGTTGGTCGTGCTTCAACAGGGCCTGGAAAACATGCGCCAGCACCTCGTCGGAACCGTTGCCGACAAAGACGTTGGCTGGCTTCAGGCCGTAGTACTCGGCAATTGCGCCGCGCAAACGCTCGGAATCCGGATCCGGATACAGACGCAGCGATTCGGCAACCTCCATCTGCAACGCTTCCAGCACTCTGGGGCTGGGCCCGTAAGGGTTCTCGTTGGTGTTGAGCTTGACCAGATTGGCGAGCTTGGGCTGCTCACCCGGCACATAAGGCGTCAGCCGCTCGACAGTAGCGCTCCAGAACTTGCTCAAGATAGACCCTTATTTCAGTCGGTATTCGGCGGAACGGGCGTGCGCCTGCAAGCCTTCGCCATACGCCAGCGTGCCGGCAATCTTGCCCAGCGTCTGCGCGCCTTCGGCCGACACCATGATCAGGCTGGAGCGTTTCTGGAAATCGTACACGCCGAGCGGCGAAGAGAAGCGCGCGGTACGCGAGGTCGGCAGCACGTGATTCGGGCCAGCGCAGTAATCGCCCAGGGATTCGCAGGTCTGGCGGCCCATGAAGATGGCGCCGGCATGCTTGATCTGCCTGGTCAGCGTAATCGGATCCTCGACCGACAACTCCAGATGTTCGGGCGAAATATAGTTGGCGATTTCGGCCGCCTCGTCGAGATCGCGCACCTGGATCAGCGCGCCGCGATTCTCCAGCGAGGTGCGGATGATTTCCGCTCGCGGCATTTCCTTGATCAGTTTATCGATGCTCGCTTGCACGCGGTCGAGGAACGCGCCGTCCGGCGACAACAGGATGGCTTGCGCCAGTTCATCGTGCTCGGCTTGCGAGAACAGATCCATCGCCACCCAGTCAGGATCGGTTTTGCCGTCGCAGATCACCAGGATTTCCGACGGGCCGGCGACCATGTCGATGCCAACCACGCCGAATACGCGGCGCTTGGCCGCAGCCACATAGGCATTGCCCGGGCCGACGATCTTGTCCACTTGTGGCACGGTTTCGGTGCCGTAAGCCAGCGCACCGACGGCTTGTGCACCGCCGATACAGAATACACGGTCCACGCCGCAAACGGCTGCAGCGGCCAGCACCAGCGGATTTCTTTCGCCGCCCGGTGTCGGGACCACCATGATCAGTTCCTGCACCCCCGCAACCTTGGCTGGGATGGCGTTCATCAACACCGAAGAGGGGTAAGCTGCCTTGCCACCGGGAACGTACAGACCGACGCGGTCCAGCGCCGTCACCTGCTGGCCAAGCATGGTGCCATCGGCTTCGGTGTAGCTCCAGGAGCTCATCAATTGCTTTTCGTGATAGATGCGCACGCGATCCGCAGCCTGCTTGAGCGCTTCCCGTTGCTCGGTGGGCAAATTGCCCAGTGCTTCGGTCAGGCGCGCTTGCGGCAGCTCAAGATCGTCCATGCGATCCGCGCTGAGGCGATCGAAGCGTTGCGTGTACTCCAGCACCGCAGCGTCGCCTCGTTTTTTGACATCGTTAAGTATCCCGGCGACTACGGCATCCACCTGCTCGTCCTGTGCGCCCTCGAAAGCCAGCAGTTGCTTCAGAGAAGCTTCGAAAGTGGCATCGGTCGTCGTATAGCGTCTGATTTTCAACATATTACTTTCCTGGTGTAACGGCACCGGCAAAGGCGTCAATAATGGGTTGTATCTGGCTGCGCTTCAGCTTGAGCGAAGCCTGGTTGATCACCAGACGCGAGCTGATAGGCATGATTTCTTCCACGGCAACGAGATGGTTGGCGCGCAAGGTACCGCCAGTGCTGACGAGATCGACAATGGCATCCGCCAGACCTACCAGCGGGGCCAGTTCCATCGAACCATAAAGCTTGATCAGATCGACGTGCATGCCCTTGGCAGCGAAATGTTCGCGCGCGATTTTAGTGTACTTGGTAGCCACCTTGAGCCGTGCGCCGGGGCGCGCCACCGCGGTGTAATCGTAGCCTTCGCGCACTGCGACCATCATCTTGCAACGGGCAATCTGCAAATCCAGCGGCTGATAGAGGCCGACTCCGCCATGTTCGTACAGCACGTCCTTGCCTGCAATACCGAGATCGGCACCGCCGTTCTCGACATAGGTCGGCACATCGCTGGCACGCACGATGATCAGCCGTACGTCATCCCGATTGGTGCCGATGATGAGTTTGCGCGAAGACTCCGGGTCTTCGGCCGGCACGATCCCGGCGGCCTGCAGCAAAGGCACGGTTTCTTCGAAGATACGGCCTTTTGATAAGGCGATAGTGATCTGGCTCATTTTGCTCTTCTGATAATGGCGCCCAGCTGCGACAACTTTTGTTCGAGATGCTCGTAGCCACGGTCGAGGTGGTAAATGCGCTCGATCGTTGTTTCGCCCTCGGCGATGAGGCCGGCAAGCACCAGCCCGGCGGATGCGCGCAGGTCGGTCGCCATGACGGTCGCGCCTTCGAGCTGGGCAACTCCTCGCACAATCGCGGTATTGCCGTCGATCTGGATGTCAGCACCCAGGCGTTGTAACTCGACGGCATGCATGAAGCGATTTTCGAATATGGTTTCGCGAATCACGGCCGTGCCTTCGGCCACCGTATTGATGGTCATGAACTGTGCTTGCATGTCGGTGGGAAAAGCCGGATACGGCGCAGTGCGGATCGACACCGCGGTCAGCTTTTTCGGTGCGCGCAGCGTGATCGCCTCGAACTGCGGCGATTTTTCACCGCTGATTTCGCAGCCGGCGTCCATCAGCTTGTCCACGACCGAATCCAGATAACCCATGGATGTACCGGTCAGGCGAATTTCACCGCCGGTAATGGCTGCAGCGCAAAGGTAAGTCCCGGTTTCGATGCGGTCGGGCATGATACGGTGCGTCGCACCATGCATGCGTTCGACCCCCTGGATGCGTATGACATCCGTACCGGCGCCGCTGATGCGTGCGCCCATCGCGGACAGGCATTGCGCCAGATCGACCACTTCCGGCTCGCGCGCGGCATTTTCGATGACGGTTTCGCCGTCGGCGAGACAGGCCGCCATCATCAGATTCTCGGTGCCGGTCACCGTCACCATGTCGGTGAACAGGCGCGCGCCTTTGAGACGGCCCACCTTGGCATTGACATAACCGTGCTCGACCCTGACCTCAGCGCCCATCGATTGCAGACCTTTGATGTGCTGATCGACCGGACGGGCGCCGATGGCGCAGCCGCCGGGCAGGCTGACGTGCGCCTCGCCGCAACGCGCCACCAGCGGACCCAGCACCAGCACCGCAGCGCGCATGGTTTTCACCATTTCGTAGGGAGCGGTGGGATTATCAAGGCCGGAGGCATCCAGCGCCACCGTATCGCCTGACTGCTGAACCTTTACGCCCATCTGCTCCAGCAACCGGAGCATCGTCTGGATGTCGTTGAGATCGGGCACATTGGTCAGCGTCAGCGGTTCGCTCGTCAACAGCGCCGCACACAGAATCGGCAGCGCGGCATTCTTGGCGCCGGAAATACGTACTTCCCCTTTGAGCGGCTGGCCGCCCTGGATCACTAATTTGTCCATAAAGCCGTCTAGCTTCCGTCCCTGATCTTTAAGTTTTAATTATGAAGCGCGATGCGCTCAAGCCGCTTTTGGCAGCATTTTTTGCAGTTCGCCGTTCTGATACATCTCGCGCATGATGTCAGCCCCGCCGACAAACTCGCCATTGATGTAAAGCTGCGGAATGGTTGGCCAGTTGGCATAGGTCTTGATGCCCTCGCGGACTTCAGGATCGCTCAGCACGTCCACCGAAACATAATTGTTGACGCCACACGCCTTGAGAATCTGCGCTGCCACGCTCGAAAAACCGCACTGGGGAAACTGCGGCGTCCCCTTCATGTAAAGCACGACCGGGTTTGCGGTCACTTGTGCTCGAATCTTTTCCTGTGCATCCATGATGTTCTCCATTAATCGTTAACTGACGCCCACGCTTCGGGCGTATAAGTGCGCAGTGAAAGCGCATGTATTTCCTGCCTCATCCGGTCGCCCAGCGCCCGATAAACAAGCTGGTGCTGCTGGACCATGTTCTTGCCGACAAACTCGGCGCTGACAACGACAGCCTCGAAGTGCTGGCCGTCTTCGCCGTGCACCTCGACATGGTCGCATGCGAGGCCTTGCTGTATGTATTCCTGGACCTGTCTTGCACTTAACATCATCAACCCCGCAATTTATAGCCGCTCTTGAGCAGGCGCAAAGTAATCCATGATAAGGCCAAAAAGCTTACTCCGACAACGGTCAGGCTGATTTCCGGCGCAATATCGCCCTGGCCGAAAAAACCGTGACGGAATCCGTCTATCATGTAAAAGAACGGATTGAGATGGGACACTTTTTGCCAGAACGGCGGCAACGAATGTATCGAGTAAAACACGCCGGATAAAAAGGATAGCGGCATGATGATGAAGTTCTGGAACGCTGCCATCTGATCGAATTTCTCGGCCCAGATACCGGCAATGATGCCGAGCGTGCCCAGCAAACCGCCGCCCAGCACCGCGAATGCGAGGATCAGTATCGGCTGCGCCACCGGCAAGTCAACAAAGAACAGGGCGACCAGCCACACGCTCGCCCCCACGACCAGGCCGCGAATGATGGCCGCCAGCAGGAATGCCAGAAAAAACTGCCAGTAGGAAAGCGGTGTCAGCAACAGAAACACGATATTGCCCATCACCTTGGACTGGATCAGGCTGGATGAGCTATTCGCGAACGCATTCTGCAATAGCGACATCATCATCAGTCCCGGGATCAGGAAGGCAGTGTAGGTGACCCCCTCATATACCTGGACATGCGACGCCAACACATGCGAAAAGATCAGCAGATACAGCAGCGCGGTAATCACCGGCGCGGCCACGGTCTGAAAACTCACCTTCCAGAAACGCAGGATTTCCTTTTTGAACAAGGTCCACATGCCGGTCATTGGCGGACGATCTCCATAAACACGTCCTCCAGATCGACCTCAATCAGCTCCATGTCCTCGACCTTGATGTCGGCGTTGCGCAACTCCGACAGGACGAATTCGATCTGCGCGACTTCCGGCAGTGCGAAGGTGCAGTGCTCATCATCCTGCGACCGCAACAAGGGCGTCAATGACGCCGGAAGCGAGGAGGCCGCGAGACGCAGGCGCAAATTCTTGCCCGGCACGCGGTTAAGCAAATTGTGCGTACTGTCCAGCGCCACCACTTTGCCTTGCTTCAGCATCGCCACACGCGAGCACAGGGTTTCTGCCTCTTCGAGGTAGTGCGTGGTCAGAATGATGGTGTGGCCTTCACGATTGAGGCGTTTGATGAATTCCCACAGCATTTGCCGCAACTCGACGTCCACACCGGCGGTCGGCTCATCCAGCACCACGACTGGCGGCTTGTGCGCCAAAGCCTGGGCAATCAGCGCACGACGCTTCATGCCGCCGGAAAGCTGGCGCATGTTGGTATAAGCCTTGTCTGTCAGCCCAAGCGACTCAATTATCTCATCCACCCAGGCGTCGTTTTCTTTGCCGAGGCCGAAATAACCGGCCTGAAAGCGCAGCATTTCCCGCACGTTGAAAAAAGGGTCGAATACCAGTTCCTGCGGCACGACACCCAGCAAACGACGCGCACTCTGATAATCGTTGACCACGTCATGCCCCATGACGCTGAGCCTGCCACTGGTCGGACGCAACAATCCGGCGAGCAGATTGATCAATGTCGATTTTCCCGCCCCGTTCGGCCCCAGCAGCGCAAAAAACTCGCCCTGGGCGATAGTCAAATCGATGCCCCTCAGCGCTTCGAAAGCGCCGAATGATTTATGGACCTGATCGATCTGGATCGCGGGAGTCATGGAAATGAAAATGCATTGAGGCGCAATGCGCCTCAGTGGTGATGCTGGGGGATAAGATCAAGGACGCCGTAGAGCGTCGCCATGTTGACCAGATTGGGCGGCAGATTGACGAAAGTCAGGCTGATATTGCGGCTGTGCGCCTGTCGTAGCCATTCGAACATCAGGCTGACCGCCGTTGAGTCGACCTCGGTCACGCCGGAAAGATCCATCTCCAGATTGGCCGAGGTAAAGGCTGCCTCACTTTCGTCCAGCACGGCATTGACGTTTTCCAACGTCATTGCCCCGCTGATGCGCAGCGTGCTGCCCTGTGATTCGATGAACGGCAACTCAGCCCTGCTTTCTGTCGCTTGCAGCGGAAGAGGATGGCTGCTTGTTCTTGTCTGCAAGACGCTGGATCAACCCATCCATGCCGGACTGACGAACCTCGGAGGAGAACTGTCCACGGTAATTGGTCACCAGACTGACGCCTTCGATCACCACGTCATAAACCTTCCAGCCATCTTCTTTTCTGACCAGGCTGTAATCGATGGGTAGCGGCTGACTGCCTGGCTGAACGATTTGCGTGCGAACCGTTACATCGGTGTCACTCGGCTGGGCGCGCATCGGCTTGTACTCGATGGCCTGATTGCGATACTTGGTCAGCGCCGAAGCATAGGTGCGAATCAGCAGCGAGCGGAACTCATTGACGAACTGCTGCTGCTGTTCCTTGGTGGCACGATTCCAGTGCTTGCCAAGCACCATGCGCGACATGCGTTCGAAATCGAAATGCGGCAGGATTTTCTCTTCAGCAAGCGCAGAAATCTTGCGCATATCGCCATTCTGGATGTCCTTGTCCTTCCGGATGATTTCAAGAACGTCGTTGGCAGTGTTCTTGACCAGCACGTCCGGTGCCACGTCTTCCGCCGTTGCCACATTGACAAGCAGCATGGCCGCGATACCGGCCATTAAATTAACCATGAATTTCATTGAGCTGTCTCCGTCTCTTTCTTTTCGCTGCCTTCGGATGCCTTGTTATAAAGAAACTGGCTGATCATTTTTTCGAGCACCACGGCGTCCTGCGTATGCGCGATTTTATCACCATTCTTTAAACCGACTTCATCACCACCCGCATCGAGGCCGACATATTGCTCGCCCAGCAAGCCGGATGTATAGATATTGGCGAACGTGTCTTTCGGGAAGTTGTAGTGCTTGTCTATCTTCAGAGTAACCAGCGCCTCAAAGGTTTCATTGTCGAACTGGATGTTATCCACGCGCCCGACCACGACACCCGCGCTCTTTACCGGAGCGCGGCTCTTCAGCCCGCCGATATTTTCGAAAGCAGCGGTCACGGTATATGTCTCGCCGATCGGGTTGGAAGTCAGGTTGCCTACCTTCATCGCCAGGCCGATCAGCGCCGCGACACCCGCCGCGACGAAGATGCCGACCCATAAATCCAGAGTTGTTCTATCCATTCTTTTAATCTCCTCAAACGCTGATCATGAACGACGTCAGCACAAAATCCAGGCCCAGCACCGCCAGCGACGAATTCACCACGGTACGGGTTGTAGCGCGGCTCACGCCTTCGGCCGTCGGCGGAGCATCGTAACCTTCGAACAGCGCGATGATGGTACAGGCAATACCAAAAACGAAGCTCTTGATGACGCCGTTGACGATGTCCTCACGGAAATCAACATTGGCTTGCATCTGCGACCAGAAGGCGCCTTCGTCGATGCCGAGCAGCGGCACCGCCACCAGGTAACCACCGAACACGCCCATCATCGAAAATAGCGCCGCCAGCAAAGGCATCGAAATCACACCGGCCCAGAAACGCGGCGCAACCACGCGCGCAATCGGGTTGACCGCCATCATTTCCATCGCGGAAAGTTGCTCGGTAGCCCGCATCAAACCGATTTCAGCAGTAATTGCAGTACCGGCGCGGCCTGCGAACAGCAACGCGGTAACGACCGGCCCCAGTTCGCGCACCAGCGACAAGGCCACCAGCACGCCGATCGCCTCGGAAGAACCGTACTTCTGCAGCGTGTTGTAGCCTTGCAGGCCCAGCACCATACCGACGAATAGCGCCGATACCAGAATGATGATCAGCGACAGCACGCCGGTGAAATACATTTCGCGTATCGTCAGGCCGAACCGGCGCAGGCTTTCGCCGGAAAGCACCAGCGTGTAAAAGAAGAAACGTGCCGCACAACCGAGGCGCCAGATGCGATCGATAACGCGATGGCCGATGCCGCGCAGCGATTTGACCAAGTGGTTAAACATTGGCACCTCGCAGCATATCCTGACGGTAATCCGGCGCAGCATAGTGGAATGGCACCGGACCGTCCGCTTCGCCATGCACGAACTGGTGCACGAAAGGCATTTCGGAGCAGCGCAATTCTTCCGGCGTACCTTCCGCAACGACGACGCCTGCCGAAACGAAATAGACGTAATCGACGAACAGGAACGCTTCGTGCACGTCGTGCGTCACCACGATGGAGGTAGCTCCGAGCGCGTCATTGAGGCTGCGAATCAGGTTGACGATCACGCCCATCGAAATCGGGTCGAGACCCGCAAACGGCTCGTCGTACATGATGATGGAGGGGTCAAGCGCCACGGCCCGCGCCAGGGCGACACGACGCGCCATGCCGCCGGAAAGCTCGGAAGGCATCAGGTCGCGCGCACCGCGCAATCCGACTGCGTTCAGCTTGAGCAATACCAGGTCGCGGATCACGGACTCCGGCAAGTCGGTATGTTCGCGCATCGGGAAGGCCACATTGTCGAATACCGAAAGATCGGTAAACAATGCGCCGAACTGGAAAAGCATGCCCATCTTGCGCCGCAACTGGTAAATTCCGGCGCGATCCTGTTCATGCACCACCTTCCCGTCAACGCGCACTTCACCGGCACTCGGCTTGAGCTGCCCGCCGATCAGTCGCAGCAGCGTGGTTTTACCCGAGCCGGAGCCGCCCATGATCGCCACTACCTTGCCGCGCGGGAAACGCATGTTGATTCCCTTGTGCAGCAACCGGTTGTTGTACGAAAAGGAAAGATTATTTATTTCGACGATATTGTCAGTCATAAGCGGGGCATTCTAATGCAAATCAGAATGCCGCGTCTAACGGGTTAAGCGTAATACGCATCCTGAATGACTGTTATTCGACTATAGCTCGCCGTAGGAATGCAGCCCCGACAGAAACATGTTCACGCCGAGGAAGGCGAATGTCGTCACCAGCAAGCCGACCAGCGCCCACCAGGCCAGAATCGGTCCGCGCAACCCCTTCACCAGCCGCAAATGCAGCCAGGCGGCATAGTTCAGCCAGACGATCAGCGCCCAGGTTTCCTTAGGGTCCCAAGACCAGTAACCGCCCCAGGCTTCCGCTGCCCACATCGCACCCAGGATGGTGGCAATGGTGAAAAAAGCGAAGCCGACAGCGATGGATTTGTACATCAGGTCGTCCAGCACCTCGAGCTTGGGCAAGCGCGTTGCCAGTATGCCGCGCGCGGCCAGAATGTAGGCTCCGCCAACCATGGCTGCAAGCGAGAAAGAACCGTAGCCGATGAAGTTGGCCGGTACGTGAATTTTCATCCAGTACGACTGCAGGGCGGGAACCAGCGGCTGGATGCCTTGCGCCTCACGATCAAAGGTGTACCAGAGAATGAAACCGACCGCCGCACTGACCACCAGCAACACAAAGGCGCCCAGCTGACGCGTATCGTAGAATTTTTCGTAGTAAAGATAGATCAGCGCGGTAATCAGGCAGAACAGCACGAACACTTCGTACAAGTTGCTGATCGGGATATGTCCGACATCCGGTGCAATCAAATAGGATTCGTACCAGCGCACCATGAGGCCGACAAACCCCATCAGTACGGCAGTCCAGGTCAAGCCCGACGCCACCTTGCCGACAAAGTCCGACCGGGACAACAACGCAAGCCAGTACGCCGCGGTCGCCATCACGAACAAAACATTCATCCACATGATCGCGGATTGGCTGGACACCAGGTATTTGAGGAAGAATGCCTGATCTGCCCGCACCAACTCGCCGTGATATTGGCTGATGCCGAACAGACTGACCGCAGCGATACCGACAATCAACAGGCGCATCGGCTTGAAATACCAACCCAGCCAGCCGAAGCCAGGCACCGCAGCAAACAGGAAGCTTTTTTCGTAAACATCCATGTACTCGGCATACTGACTGTACGCAAAGACAGCGCCGGTCAGCAACAACAGTAAAAACGCCCAGTCCGCCCAGGTCAGGCGCTTCAGGAAAGGGGCTGGTGCATCATGGCTGAGTATCGATTCCATCTTTATCCTTTAAACAACGTTTGCAGTTGCTCGCTGTGCCGCGTGTATTCGAATTCGAAATCGCGATTCTTCCGGTTGGAGGACATGGCGAAGAGCACGCTTTGCGACCCCGGTTTGACCAGAAGCCATATTCTTCGTTCGCGCAGATAGATCATCGCGAAAATACCCAGCACCAGCAGCACCGAACCGCCATACACGAGATTCTTGCCAGGCGAACGCGTCAACTGGAAGCCGCTGGCCTGTAGCTGTTCGAACTGAGTCATTTCGAGATAGAACGGCGTACCGTAAAAAAATACGTCGCTCATCGAATTAAGGGTTTCGTGCACGAACTGCTGCGTGGATTCATCCGGCTGCGGCGCAGGCAGGCCGGCGCGCTCGCGGCTCAAAACCAGGCCTTCGTAAGCGGCATTGGCGATAATCTTGAGATAGGTCATCGCGGCTTTTTCGCGCTCTTTTTCCGGCACCGATTCTTCGATCAGCTTGGCTACCTGCGTATAGCCGCCCTCGGAGAACGCCTGCAACAGCCGCACCGTGCTACCCTCGAACTTGCCGCGCAACTCCGCGTTGGCCTCCTGCCCCTGCAATGCCTTGGACGAAAGCCTTCTGGCCATTTCCGGCGCAAGCCCGGCGTCAAACATTGCTGCGCGCAGACGCATGAAATCGCCGAGCGAATTCTCGCCATCCGCAGGAATTCGCAAATAGCTGAAATCCTCGTTCTGCGTCGCACGGACACCGGACACGAAGTAAGGCCGGCCGCCTATCGTCAGCGGCTGCATGTAATTGATGTACTCGCGCGCCTGACCTTGCATGTCGCGCACCTTGAAGGTAACGCTGGGGCCGACGTTGCGTGGCTTGCCCTTACCGTCGGCGCTCAGATTAAGAATATTGAAGAGCCGGAAATCGTCCAGTTCGATGGTCAGCGCATCCTGACCTTCGCCTTGCGTCAGATTGTCGAACACGCGACCTTTAATGGTTGCAGGCTCATGGCCCGCACCGCGTAACGGCCAGACATTGAAACCCATGCGAGACCCGCCATCCTGGAAGTCCGACTGGTAAATCGCGACACCTTTATATATCAACGGATGGTTGACGCGTATGGTTGCCTTCAGCGGTTCCTTGAGATCCTTGTCCTGAATTTCCACATCGCTCTCAAAAGATTTGGGCTGGCCCGTCGCGTAATGCTCGATGCGAAAATCCTTGAGCACAACCGAGAATGGCAGTTCCTGAACCAGATAACCGTCGCGCACGCGCATGAAAGCGACGTTGCCTTGCGCGCCCTCCGGAAGCGTCATGTTGGCTCGGAAAGAAAGATTGGCGGTCGAGAGACGACTCTTTTCCGGCACTTCCGTTTCGGGAATATCGCGCGACTCGACAGCCTTGTAACCGAGCAGCTCCTGCACTTTCAACGGCACATTGCCGTCCATCAGCCCGCCGATGCAGATAATGACGATCGCGGAATGCGTGAGGATATAGCCAAGGCGCTGGTAACTTCCGGCCTTGGCGGCAAGCAAGGTGCTGCCGTCGGACTGTGGCACGGTGCGGAACCGGAATCCGCGCGCGCTCAGGAATGCGCCCAGCCGCCTGATGACATCCTCTGGCGCGGCGGAAAAGAAATATTCGTTCTTGTGATTGAAACTGCGCAGCGATTTTTCGGTGGCATGCTCGCGGAAGGTGCGAAGCTCGTGCAGCATCGAAGGAGTATTGCGGTAGATGCAGAGGCTGGTGGAAAGCACCAGGAATACCAGAATCAGCAGAAACCAGGCCGTGTGGTAAACGTCGTACAACCCCAGCATCTCGAACATGCCGAACCAGAATTGGCCGAACTGTACGACATAATTCGGGTACGGCTCGTTCTGCTTGAGCACGGTACCGATAATGGAAGCGATGCCCAGCACTGTCAGCAGGCTGATCGCAAAACGCATCGAGCTCAACAGCTCGTAGAGCGCACGGGAAGTAGAGAGATTAGGGTTTTTCACTATTTTTAAATAACTTGGGGGTGGCAGACGCCACCCCCAGTCAACGCATGAGAAGTGAAAAGGATTACTTCAGACCTTGAATATAATCGGCGACGGCTGCGATTTCGCTATCCGACAGCTTGCCGGCAATGACGCGCATCATCTGCGCCGCATCGTTGGTACGCTCGCCTGAACGGAAAGTCTTCAACTGATTCGTCGTATATTCTGCATGCTGCCCTGCGAGGCGCGGAAAATTCACAGGAATGCCGGAGCCCGTCGGGCCGTGGCAGCTGGCGCAGGCAGGAACGCCAGCATTGGGCAGACCGCCGCGATAGATTTTTTCACCCAGCGAACCGGCGCCGTTGGTCTTGGCCGCGCCGCCGTTCGCCTTTTGCGAACCGAAATAAGCGCCCAGGTTGGCCATGTCTTCATCGGTCAGATTCGCAACCATGCCGGACATCACCGCATTCTGGCGTTCGCCCGACTTGAAATTCTTGAGCTGCTTGGTGAGATACTCCGGATGCTGTGCGGCCAGTTTGGGATTCATCGTGATGACGCTATTACCGTCCGCACCATGGCAGGCAACGCATACCGTGGTGGCAATGGTGGAACCCTTCGCGGCATCGCCGGCCGCATGGGCACTGGTTGCGCCGATCAAACCTACCGCCAATGCAGCAAAAACTCGGAAACTCATTGAATACTCCTCGAATAACTCTGACTGTGACGGCCTCAGGCCGGAATGTGCAGCATTTTATCCAAATTCAGGATATCGTGATAGCATTTTGCCGTTCCCCGAAAGCCTCGATATGCCCCTGTTCCAAAACGCCGAATTCTTCATTTCCGCACATCAGTTACGCGACCTCCCCCCGGCCACGGGCATCGAAATCGCTTTCGCCGGCCGCTCGAACGCCGGCAAGTCGAGCGCCATCAACACACTCGCGAATCACAATCGCCTGGCTTACGTCAGCAAACAGCCCGGCCGCACGCAACTGATCAACTTCTTTAGCCTCGGTGGCGACCGCTACCTGGTCGACCTTCCCGGCTACGGCTACGCCAAGGTACCGGAAGCCATGCGCAAGCACTGGCAACTGGTCCTCGCGGCTTATCTGTCGCAACGCTTCAGTCTGCATGGCCTGGTGCTGGTCATGGACTCCCGGCATCCGCTGACTCCGCTAGACCGCCAGATGCTTGACTGGTTCGGCCCGACCGGAAAGCCTATCCATGTGCTGTTGACCAAATCGGACAAGCTCTCGCGCAGCGAAGCAATGAAAACGCTGAATGCCGTGCGCAAGGAGTTGCAGGAAGCCTGGGGAAACTGCACGGTTCAGCTATTTTCGAGCCTGAAGAAACAAGGCGTGGAAGAAGCTGAAAAAATCATCGGCGCATGGCTGAATCCGCCTGTGAAAGAGGCGCCGGAAGAATAGTTGGCGTCCATCCGGAGCAGAACCTGCGCCGTTCGAATAATGAACCGGGAGCGCTACTTCCGGGTGAAGATCAAATCCCAAACACCATGTCCCAGATTCAGCCCACGCTGCTCGAACTTGGTCAACGGGCGATACTCTGGCCGAGGTGCGTAATCCGCAACGGTATTGGCGAGCTTCGGCTCCGCGCGCAGCACCTCCAGCGTCCATTGCGCATATTCCTCCCAATCCGTCGCGAAATGCAGATAGCCTCCCAGCTTCAGCTTGCTGCACAGTAACGCGACAAATTCCGCCTGAAGCAGCCTGCGCTTGTGATGCCGTTTTTTCGGCCAAGGGTCGGGGAAGAAGATATGCACGCCGTCAAGCGATGCATCGGCGATCATGTGCCGCAATACCTCCACCGCATCGTGCTGGATGACACGCAGATTGGTGAGTTCCTGCTCCTCCATCAGCTTGAGCAGATTCCCCACGCCCGGCGTGTGCACCTCGATACCCAGATAATCCTTGTCGGGATTGGCAGCGGCGATTTGCGCAGTGGCGGCGCCCATGCCGAAACCGATTTCCAGAATCTTCGGCGCCTGCCTGCCGAATGCATGGTCGAGATCGAGCGGTTCAGCCGCATATGAAACGCCGTAAACCGGCAGCAGGGTTTCCACCGCGCGCTGCTGCGCGGGCGTCAGACGTCCCTGGCGCAATACGAAGCTGCGGATGGCGCGGTGATTTTCCATGTCGGGGTTCCAGCGGAGGAGAAAGGGGCGAATTATACCCGAGCGGCTTGGGCCGTTATAACGTGTGCCGCTTGTCGCCCCGGACAAATCCGAGCAGCGGTTCGCTCAACCCCTTGCTCAGCGCAATCACCTTGAACAACTCACCCATTTCCGCCGGCGAGATCAGTTTTTGCGCCTCGGCAGCCAAAGGAAAATAGGCCGCCGCATCTCCCGGCGAAACTTGCGCAAGCACATCGGTTATTCCGCTATTGATCAGGAATTGCGCCTGCGAAACGTAACCCGACACTTGCATGCCATGCGCCAGCCCTGCTTCGGCGACGGAGGTGAAATCGACGTGCGCGGTAATGTCCTGCAAGCCGGGATACAGCAATGGGTCGTCGTGCGCATGGTGACGATAGTGGCACATCAGCGTGCCGCCGCTGCGTTGCGGATGGTAGTACTCGCGACGCGGGAAGCCGTAATCGATGAGCACCAGAGCGCCCTGTTTCAGCCTCTCGGCAAGCGTGGCGATCAGCGCAGGTGCAGCCAGGCAGATTTCGGTCATGTATCCGTGCGGCAACGCGAGTGCGCGAGTTGCGTCGGCCAATGGGCCAGCAGCCGGCCGCTCGCTCCATATAAAAGCCTCGTCTTCAACACTCACTCCGTGCTCGTAAAAGCCATCCTCCCGTTGCGCCACAAGGTGCACCGGCAACGCGTCCAGTACTTCATTGCCGAGCATGCAGCCGGTGAAATCGGCAGGCAAGGCATCCAGCCACTCCACGCGTGATGCCAATGCTTCAGGCAACTCGCGCAAGACGGTTTCCTGTTGCACGGCTCGCAAGTGGGCGCTGACTTCGAGGATGAAATAGCGCCCCGGAAGTGCACTTATCCGCTGCAATTCCGCAAGCAATTGCACCGCCAGCCGACCGGTGCCGGCGCCGAGTTCCATGATATTGCCATCGCTCGCCCTGACGATTTGTGCCACTTGCCGCGCCAGCGTGCGGCCGAATAACGAGGAAATTTCGGGTGCGGTGACAAAATCACCGCCGGCACCGAATTTCTGCATGCCGGCGCTGTAGTAGCCCAATCCGGGCGCATACAAGGCCATTTCCATGAAGCGGGAAAATCCGATCCAGCCGTCGGACGCGGCAATTTCGGCACGAATGGCAGCAGCGACAGCGGCGCTATGCGCAAGCTGTTCTGTGGAAGGCAAGGGTAGGGATATCATCTGAGGGAGGCCGATCAATATGGTAAATTATAACCTTCGTCCGGATCGGCTCATCGTGAACAATCTCCAGAACAAAGTCATCCTCATCACTGGTGGCGCCAAGCGCGTCGGAGCAGCAATATGCCGGCTGCTGCATGAGCATGGGGCCGATCTGATGATCCATTATCGCCAGTCGCTGGGCGAAGCGCGAGCATTGCAATCCGAACTCAACCTCAAACGCTCCAACTCCGTCGCAATCATACAAGGCGATCTGCATAATCTGCACAAGCTGGCCGGACTGGTGCAGGAAACGATCAAGCACTTCGGACGTCTGGATGTGCTGATCAACAATGCGTCCAACTATTATCCGACCGAACTGGGCGAGATCAGCGAGCGCCAGTGGGACGACCTGATTGGCATCAATCTGAAAGCGCCGCTATTTCTCTCGCAGGCGGCCGCATCGGAGCTTGCCAAGCATCAGGGCTGCATCATCAATATCACCGACATGCACGTGGAGCGCCCCAAAAAAGGTTATGTGGTCTACAGTGCAGCCAAGGCCGGCCTCGTTACCCTGACGCGCTCGCTGGCACATGAACTCGGGCCGGAAGTGCGGGTCAATGCCGTGGCACCCGGACCGGTGTTGTGGCCGGAAGATAACCCGCAGTTTGACGAGGTGTACCGACAGCGCGTGATTTCGCAAACCTTGCTGAAGCGTGTCGGGCAGCCGGAAGACGTCGCCAAGGCGGTGCGCTTCCTGGTTGAGGATGCGCCTTTTATCACCGGACAGGTCATTGCCGTCGACGGCGGCCGGTCCTTCAATTTATAGAAACTTCATCATGCAACATTACCCCGAAAACGTCTCAGGCAATTTCCTGAAACTGCGCAACAAGCTCATCAGTTCGATCGGCAAGGCCATCGGTGACTACAACATGATCTCGGATGGCGACACGATCCTCGTCTGCATGAGTGGCGGCAAGGATTCGCACGCGATGCTCATGCTGCTGCTCGCATTGCAGGAACGCGCGCCCGTGGATTTCAAGCTGATCGCGATGAATCTCGACCAGAAGCAACCGGGTTTTCCCGAGCACATTCTGCCGGCCTATCTCGAAAAACTTGGTGTGGATTATCGCATTGTCGAAGCGGACACTTACTCGGTAGTGAAGGAAAAAATCCCGGAAGGGAAGACGACCTGCTCGCTATGCTCGCGCCTGCGCCGCGGCATTATCTACCGCACCGCGCATGAGCTGGGCGCCAACAAGATCGCGCTCGGCCATCATCGCGACGACATCGTGCAGACGCTATTTCTCAATATGTTCTTCGGTGCGAAACTGAAGGCGATGCCACCCAAACTGGCCACCGACCAGGGCGAATTCGTCGTCATCCGGCCGCTGGCGTATTGCGCGGAAAAGGATATCGCCGCTTATGCCCGCGGCATGGAATTTCCGATCATTCCATGCGATCTGTGCGGCTCGCAAGAGAATCTGCAACGACAGAACATCAAGAAGATGCTGCAGGAATGGGAGTTGGCCTATCCGGGGCGCACCGAGAAAATTTTCCGTGCGCTGACCAATGTCGCGCCGTCGCATCTGGCCGATACCGAGTTGTTCGATTTCAAATCGATTTCGCCCAAGGCCGACGAGGAAGACCCGCTGTTTGGCGATATCGATCAGGAATTGGCACTGAATCTGGCAGGCGCCGTGGGGAACCGGATCGAGTTCATGCGGGCGGGATAAATTTAATATCCGAATCCTCAAGACGCGTCGAGAAACCGGGAGCTTTCCCGGCGCCTCGACGGTTAATCCAGGATATTATTTTCCCTTGCGCGCGTATTCCCCAACGATTTTTTCGAAACGACCCTTCATTGCCGGCTGGCTCGCGTAGCGCTCCAGACTTCCCGCCATCGCCGTATCAAGCAGGTCGAGCCGTTGCCGCGCCGCCGGGTGCGTCTTGAATAGCAGCGCCAGATTGCTGTCTTGCGCATTCATGCCGTCCAGCGTCTGGAGCACCGACGGCAAACCATATGGATCGTAGCCGGCACGCGCCGCGATCACCACGCCGAGACGATCCGCCTCGAACTCGTCCTCCTTGTCCAGGCCGCGCGCGTAAAGCTCGGTACTGGCACCGATCGCCTTCTTTTTCCACTCGCCATACCCGCCGCTGCTGTTATCCACCGCCATGCTCAACAAGTTCGCAGCCAGGCCGGTTTTGGCATTCTTCTGAATGGCCACCAGATGATGGCGCTTCAGCACATGTCCGATTTCGTGCGCCAGCACGCCGGCCAACTCCGCTTCATTACGCATGCGCAGCAGCAAGCCGCGCGTGACGAATACATAGCCACCGGGCGCCGCGAACGCGTTCACGCTGTCGGTATCCATCACGCCAAAGCGCCATGAAAGATCGGGCCGTTCGGTCTGCATTGCCAGCCAGAGGCCGATTTCATTCACATAAGCCTGCAACTTCTCGTTTTGCACCAGCGGAGCAGCGCCAAGCAGAGCCGCGGCAGAAACATTGCCGATCTCGGCTTCGCCTTGCTCGCCCACCTCCGTCAAGTCCGTTGTTTTCTTCCCAATGTCGATCAGCTTGTTCAGATCGAGATTGAAGGCATGCACCGGCCCCGAAGCCAGAAGGAGTGCGCCAAGCAGCAGGGATACTCGCACTCTCATTTTCTGGCTCCGCTTGCGTCGACGATGTAATCGATGTTCTGCCTGGCAAGCTTGCCGCTCTTTGCCGCAGATTCAGCCTGACTCTTGGTCGCGGCAAAGCTGTCCAGTTTTTTTACCTGTTCCGGCGCAGGCTGGGCATTCTTCATGTCTTCCGGGCTGAGGCCGCGCACGCCGGTTGCCACCGTGACGCCGGTGTTGCCGGAGCGGCCTTGCATCGCGGTGTTCCACAAAGCGGTCATGCCGCTGTCTGCCTTGGCGTTAGTGGTTGCGCCGCCGAGCTTAACGGCGGTCATCTTGACCCAGCCTTCGCTATTGCCGGCCGGCTTCACCTGCATCCAGCCGCCCTGGCGTTTGAGCACATCCACTGCGCTATTGCCGGGCAGGCTCGCCAGCGTTTTCGCATCGGCAAAAGGCTCGCTTTTGAGATCGGTATTAACGAGTGTCTGCCCCATCTCTGCGGCTATGGAGGCAACACTGATAGACAGCAAAACAGCCGCCGACGATAGTCTGCGTAATGTCATGACTTCTCCCTGGGTTCGAACAATCGTACCAGCTGCACCCTTCCCTTGACCTGGAAGCTGCCGCGGTCGACAAACTCATAAGGGGAATCGGCCTGTTGTACGCATCTGTTTTTGGTTTCTTCCGACACCAACACGCGGCAGATGCCTTTGGTGTGTCCCTCGATCCGGCTCGCCAGATTAACGGTATCGCCGATGGCGGTGTAATCCTGACGATTTTCCGAACCGATGAACCCAACCACTGCCGGGCCGCTGTGTACGCCGATGCCGATTTCAAGCTCGCTGCCGAGCAGACCCGCCTGCTCGCGGAATTTCTCCAGTCGCTCGCTCATGTCCAGCGCGGCGGCTACGGCTCGCGTAGCATGGTCGGGCTGATGCTCAGGCGCCCCCCAAAAAGCCATGATAGCATCGCCGATATATTTGTCGAGCGTGCCTTCCTGCCCAAAAACCGCACCGGCCTGCAAGGTGAAATACCCGTTCAACAGCTTGACGACTTCTTCCGGCGTGCTGGCCTCGGACAGCGTGGTAAAGCCGCGGATATCCGAGAACAGCACGCTGATATCGCAGCTTTTTCCGCTCAACGATTGTGTGGTTTCGCCCCGCTCCACCAGCGATTTCACCACGCGCGGATCAAGAAACCTGCCGAAGGTCTGCACCGCCCGCTCACGCGCCTTACGTTCGCTCAGGTACTCCATCAATGCGGCAATGGCGTAATACAGCCAGGCAAATGCCACGGGTGCCAGCAGCGGCAATACATAACGCCAGGATAGTGCCATGTAACTTGCAAGCAGCGACAACAGGGTAACAACTGCCAGCGCAAGTCCGATACGTACGACATAGCGGAAACGCAGGAACCCGGCATACATCGCCCACAGCACCAGGAATCCGATAGCGGCTGGAATCCAATCCGGCATCGGCCGCAGAGGATCGCCGTTTTTCAAGTTGTCGATCGCAGTCGCAAGGATTTCCACGCCGGGGTAAAACCCATCGATGGGCGTGGCGCGTACATCGTGCAAGCCGTTGGCGGTCGCTCCGATGATGACGATCTTGCCGGCAAACTCACTTGACGAACGTTGCGGTTGCTTCCGTTGCAGGTCGGCATAAACATCGGCGTAGGAAACCCGCGCGTGCGACAACGCACGGCCGTGCCAATTGAGGGTAATCCATGCCGCATCCGGCAGAACATGGCCCAAGCCCTGCGCGACTTTGGCTGGCAATGAAGGAATGCGCCAGCCCGATTTTCCGTGATAAACCGGATACCCGCGCAGCACGCCGTCGGAATCGTTGATGGCGTTATGCGCCCCCAGCCGTCCGGTCTCGACCATGGGAATCAACGGCAATAGCAGGGTGACGCCGGCGTGCGGATCGGCATGTGGCCCCGGCACAATACCCAGGGATTTGCCATATTGCCCCAGCGGAATCCGCGCCGCCTGCCGGTTATCGTCGAGCACCAGCATGGGAAAATAAGTATTGGTGGTGGCGCTTACGGCCTCAAAGAAATATGCATCGTCCTGCGGACGCGTCTTGTCGAGATCGCTGAACAGGATATCGAACACGATGGCACGCGGCTGCTGGCGTTCGATGGCTTCGATCAATTCCGCATGCATGGAGCGCGGCCATGGCCAGCGGCCGACGCTGGGACTCATTTCCGCCAGGCTGCGTTCGTCGATATCGACGATGACGATATCGCGGTCCGGAACACTATTCAATGCATGGTTCGCCACCATGCTATCCGACAAACGCGTTTGCAGCGGAGCAAAGATATGCAGCCACTGACTTTCGATCAGCCATGCCACTGAAAAGATAAGAACCAGTATGCCTGACGAGTATCTGCCATGATTTCGCATGGCCGCATAATACGTGCGCCCGGGGCGCTTTTCCACCGAATTCCGGAGGAAAAATCTATCCTAACGCCTTCTACCCAATCGGCATTTCTTGTCTTGGCAATGGTTTAGTCTGTATTATCTGCCGCTCTCGCTCTTATTTTGCGCACCCCATGTCCAAACTGCTGATCGTCGAATCGCCTTCCAAGGCCAAAACACTAAAGAAATACCTGGGTAAGGATTTCGAAGTGCTGGCGTCCTACGGCCATGTGCGCGACCTGATCCCGAAAAGCGGGGCAGTCGATCCCGAGCAGGACTTTGCGATGAAGTACGAGATCATCGATCGCAATTCCAAACACGTCGATGCCATCGCCAAGGCAGTCAAGACCAGCGACGCCATCTATCTGGCAACCGACCCGGACCGCGAAGGGGAGGCGATTTCCTGGCATATCGCCGAAATCCTGAAAACCAAGAAGCTGCTGAAGGACAAGATCCTAAAGCGCGTGGTGTTCCACGAAATTACCAAGAGTGCCGTGCAGCATGCCATCGACGAGCCGCGCGACATCTCCATGCCGCTGGTTAACGCACAGCAGGCACGCCGCGCACTGGATTATCTGGTCGGCTTCAATTTGTCGCCACTGCTGTGGAAGAAAATCCGTCGCGGCTTATCCGCCGGGCGCGTGCAAAGCCCGGCGCTGCGCCTGATCGTTGAGCGCGAGCTGGAAATCGAGGCATTCAAGAGTCAGGAATACTGGACGATCCACCTGCAAAGCCGCAAACAGAAACATGCCTTCGATGCGCGTCTGATCCAGCTGGAAGGCAACAAGATTGAGCAATTCACCGTCACCACGCAGGATCAGCAAGCCGGGATCGTCGGCAAACTGCTGGCGGCGAGCGCGGGCAAGACCACTGTCAGCCGCGTCGAGAAGAAACAGAAAAACCGCAGCCCGGCCGCGCCGTTCACGACCTCCACGCTGCAGCAGGAAGCGGTGCGCAAGCTGGGCTTTACCACCAGCCGCGCGATGCGCATTGCCCAGCAGCTGTACGAAGGCATCAACGTCGGCGCGGAAGGCACGGTGGGTTTGATCACCTACATGCGTACCGACTCCTTCAGCATGGCTGCTGAAGCGGTGATGCAGATCCGCGACTACATCAAGGGCAATTTCGAAGCAGAGTACCTGCCGAAATCGCCGATCATGTATAAAACGAAGGCCAAGAATGCGCAGGAAGCGCACGAAGCCATACGCCCCACCGACATTCGACGCACGCCGGACAGCCTGCGCAGCCACCTGACGCCGGAACAGTTCCGCCTCTATGACATGATCTGGAAACGCGCATTGGCCTGCCAAATGGCGCCGGCAAAGTTCGACGCGGTCAGTGTCGATCTTTCTGTGGCAAGCGAAGCCAACCTGTTTCGCGCCACCGGCCAGACCATGATTTTCCCCGGCTTTATCGCGGTGTACATGGAAGGACAGGACGACGCCGAGGAGGAAGGCGAAAGCAAATTACCGGCGCTGGAAGTGGGCGAAGTGCTCGACCTTATCAAGATGTGGGGCGACCAGCACTTCACCGAGCCGCCGCCGCGCTACTCCGAAGCCAGCCTGGTGAAAGTGCTGGAAGAATATGGCATCGGCCGTCCTTCGACTTACGCCAGCATCATCTCGACCCTGCAGGATCGCGAGTATGTGCTGCTCGACAACAAGCGCTTCAAGCCGACCGATGTCGGCCGCATCGTCAATAAATTCCTGACCGAGCACTTCACCAAGTACGTCGATTACGATTTCACCGCCAATCTCGAAAACGAGCTGGACGACATCGCCGAGGGCGGACGCGACTGGATTCCGGTACTGAACGAATTCTGGCAGGGCTTCAATCGCCAGATCGCGGACAAGAGCGAAGTTGAGCGCCCCGGCACCGAAGTGCTGGAAGAAGCCTGCCCCAAGTGCGGCAAGCCATTGTCGAAACGACTCGGCAAACGCGGCAGCTTCATTGGCTGCACCGGCTATCCGGAATGCGACTACACGCGCAACCTTGACGGCGATGCGCCGACCAGCACCGAACCGGTCAATGTCGGCCTCGATCCGGCCAGCGGAAAGGAAATCCTGCTGCTGAACGGCCCTTATGGCCCTTATCTCCAATTGGGGCAAAGCGCCGACGATCCCAAGAAGAAACCCAAGCGCGTCAGCATTCCCAAGGAAATTCCGCTGGCGAGCGTCAATCAGGACATCGCGCTCAAACTGATTGCGCTACCGCGCGAGATTGGCCTGCATCCGGAGACCAACAAGAAGATCACCGCCGGTATCGGTCGCTTC
>Ga0066486_1000093_pt1 | contig 36224 bp, 31 predicted proteins | sample LakWasM128_HOW14_2_FD_59591 | JGI IMG/M metagenome (GOLD analysis project Ga0066486, IMG submission 59591) | Freshwater sediment methanotrophic microbial communities from Lake Washington under simulated oxygen tension - Sediment Metagenome 128_HOW14 | ecosystem: Environmental > Aquatic >... | reverse complement strand
ATGGCTGGGTGCCCTCTTTTTGGTTACTTTTTTGGGGCAAGCAAAAAAAGTAACTCGCCATCAAGGCGAAAAAGAGTACGTGGTGAGATTCCTCGTAATGTGTTTTTTTGGGGGGACGGTTTCTTTGCGCCTTTATGGCGAAAAACAACGTATCAAACAAGGCGAACTTAAGCTACATGTAAGCTCTGAGAATGCATGTCATTCAGCATGCCATGTTAAAATCTCCCCCCTATGACCGCCGTCCCTTCAATACACCTCATCAGCCAACTCGAAAAACAACTTTCCCAGTGCATGTTGGCTGACCGCTTTCCGCTTAAGCGTCGCTTGCAACAGCTTAAAGAGGCGTTAAAACAGAACAAACCTGTCGATAAAACCCTGGTAGAGATTGCACATAAAGTGCAGGCATCTCAACAGCGCTTGCAAGCCCGGCTGGCGGCATTGCCTAAGCCTGAATATCCGCCAGAGTTGCCAGTGAGTGGCAAAAAAGACGAGATTGCAGCGGCGATTGCCAAGCATCAGGTGGTGATCGTGTGTGGTGAAACGGGCTCGGGTAAAACCACGCAGCTGCCTAAAATTTGCCTGGAACTCGGTCGCGGTGTCAGTGGCTTGATTGGCCATACGCAGCCGCGCCGGATTGCGGCGCGCTCGGTGGCATCGCGTATTGCGCAGGAGCTTAAAAGCCCGCTGGGTGAAGCGGTGGGCTACAAGGTGCGTTTTAACGATAAGTTGTCCGAGAGTAGTTATGTCAAGCTGATGACGGACGGCATTTTGCTGGCGGAGACGCAGAGCGACAAGTTTCTCAACGGCTATGACACCATCATTATCGATGAGGCGCACGAGCGCAGCCTGAATATTGATTTCTTGCTGGGCTATCTCAAGCAGTTGCTACCTAAGCGGCCGGATTTGAAAATCATTGTCACCTCGGCGACGATTGATGCGGATCGATTCTCTAACCATTTCAATGGCGCACCGGTGATTGAGGTCAGTGGCCGCACTTATCCGGTAGAGATTCGCTACCGTCCGCTAGGCAACAAAACCAGCATGGTGGCAGTAGAAGTGCCGATTGATGATGGCCTGGATGATATAGACCGCTTTGCGCAGGACTTGATGGGCATCAAGCGCAAGCCGCCGCGTACCGAAACGCGCTGGCTGGAGGAAGACGACGAAGAAGAGGTGATGGAAGACGCCATTCTGGATGCGGCGGATGATTTATTGCGCTTAGGCGATGGTGATATTCTGGTATTTTTGCCTGGTGAGCGTGAAATTCGTGACACCGCTGACCATTTGCGTAAATATCAGGGTCGCTCGCTCAAACTGAAGTCGATTGAGGTGCTACCGCTGTTTGCGCGGTTAAGCATCGAAGACCAGCAAAAGATTTTTCGCCCCAGTGGTCAGCGCCGCATTGTGCTGGCGACCAACGTGGCAGAAACCTCACTGACGGTGCCGGGCATTAAATATGTGATTGACGCCGGGTTGGCGCGCGTCAATCGCTATAGTACACGCGCCAAGGTCGAGCAATTACAGATTGAAAAAATTAGCCAGGCGGCCGCTAAACAGCGAGCAGGGCGTTGCGGCCGAGTGTCTAACGGTATCTGCGTGCGTTTGTATTCTGAAGAAGACTTTAACCAGCGCCCGGCATTTACCGACCCTGAAATTTTGCGTAGCTCACTCGCCAGCGTGATTTTGCGTATGGCCGATTTGCGTCTGGGCGATGTGGCCGATTTCCCGTTTATTGAGGCGCCTTCGTCACGCCTGATTAGCGATGGCTACCAGTTGCTGCAAGAGCTGGGCGCAGTGACTGAGCGGCGCGAGATCACCGAGCTGGGGCGGCAGATGGCGCGTTTGCCGTTGGACCCACGCGTGGCGCGCATGATTATTGCGGCAAAAAAAGAGAGCTGTTTACGCGAAATCCTCATTATCGCCAGCGTCTTGAGCATGCAGGATCCGCGCGAGCGACCGATGGACAAGCGCGAGGCAGCGGATAGCGCGCATGCCAAGTTTAAAGCCGATGACTCTGATTTTATGGGTTATTTAAAATTGTGGGAGTGGTACGAGCAGATACTTAAAACCAAGAAGTCCAATCGCGATCTGCTTAACCAATGCCATCAAAACTTCCTGTCTTTCTTGCGGCTGAAAGAATGGCGCGAGCTGCATCAACAACTGCTGTCCATGGTCGAAGAGATGGACTTCAAGCGTAGCGATAAAGAAGCCAGCTACGAGCAGGTGCACCGCGCTTTGCTGTCTGGGCTGCTGGGTAATATTGGCTTTAAAGACGGCGATAGCGAAACCTACGCCGGTGCGCGCGGCATTCGCTTCACCATTGCGCCAGGCTCTGCGCTTAAGAAAAACCGTCCTAAATGGGTGATGGCGGCCGAGCTGGTGGATACGACTAAGTTGTATGCGCGCGGGGTTGCCAAGATAGACCCGGACTGGATAGAGCCGATTGCCAATGAAGGCGGTAGCCGTGACCTGACGCAAAGCGACTATACCGACCCGCGTTGGGATAGAAAAACGTCGCAAGTGGTGGCCTGGGAGCGTGTGAGTTTGTATGGCCTGACCATTGTGCCCAAGCGCCGGGTGCATTACGGGCCGATTAACCCGGCCGAAGCGCGTGAGATTTTTATCCGAGAAGCACTGGCAAATATGGAGTTCGATACGCGTGCGCCATTTTTTGAAGAGAATCGCCGCTTGATCGCAGAAGTTGAGGCATTAGAGCACAAGGCGCGTCGCCAGGACGTGTTGGTGGATGAGTACCAGTTGTTCGTGTTTTACGACAAAGTGGTGCCGCCCATTGCCGGGCCTGGTCAACAAGAGCCTTATCGCATTTATAACGGTGCCGCGTTTGAAAAATGGCGACGGGATGCGGAAAAAGTGAATCCTAAAGTGCTGCATCTAACGCGCGAGTCACTGATGCGACACGGTGCCAGCGCCATTACCGAGGTGCAGTTTCCTGAGCAAATGACCATAGATGGCGAAACCGTGCCGCTCAAATACCGCTTTGAACCCGGCCATGTGCTCGATGGCGTGACGGCGACGATTCCATTAGCGTTGCTCAACCAACTGGATGCAACGGTGACGGAGTGGCTGGTACCTGGCATGGTGCGTGATAAGGTGACGGCGCTGATTAAAGCCTTGCCAAAAACGTTGCGCCGCGTGTGCGTGCCGGTGCCCGAGTTTGTGACTGGCTTTTTAGAGGCCAAAAATGCGCAGCATGCTTTGTTACCTGCGCTGGCTGAGTTTATTCAGCACAAAGTTGGGCTTAAGTTAAAGCCAGAAGAGTTTGACCTGACTGGGCTGGATCCGCATCACTTGATGAACTTTAGCGTGGTGGATGAAAAGGGCCGTGAGCTGGGCATGGGCCGCGACTGGGCACAGCTTAAAAAACAATTGGGCTCTGCGGCACAGCTCACATTTAGAACTGGCTCACCTGGCATTGAAAAGTCTGGCCTTAAGCAATGGGATTTTGGTGACTTGCCGCAAACGCTGACTTTTAGCAAAGATGGCCGTCAGCTCACGGGTTACCCCGGGCTGGAGGACAATATTGATAGCGTGGCGGTGAAACTGTTTGATACGGCAGAAGAGGCGGCTGTCTCGCATCGCAAAGGCGTCTGCCGCTTAATGCGCTTTGAGCTTAAAGAGCAAATCAAGCAGTTAGAAAAAGGCTTGCCGGGTTTTAACCAATACGCCTTGCTGTTGCGTGCTGTCATGAACCCCGACCAATTGCGTGAAGACATGCTGCAAGCGATCGCCGACCGTGCGTTTATTGCCGAGGATGACTTGCCGCGCACCAACGCCGTATTTATGCAGCTCAAAGCACGTGCGCGCACGCGCTTGCCCGCCGTGACCGAGGCACTCACCCGACAGGCGCAACTGATCGCTAACGAATATCAAGTACTGGTTGCCGCGTTGCAAAAAATGACGCCAGTAACACAGAAAATAAAACGCGAAAGCGAGCAGCAGTTGCAAAGCATGCTTTATCACGGTTTTTTTAGCCAGACGCCGTGGGAGCATCTGCCGCATCTGCCGCGCTACCTCAAGGCGATTAAAATGCGCATAGATAAATATCCAACCAGCATAGAGCGCGATGGTCGTCACGCGCAGGCAGTAGTGCAGTTAGAGCAGCGCTGGCAGCAAAAGATTGATCAATTGCGCAAGGCGCATTTGCCTGTAACAAGCCGGTTACAAGACTTTACGTGGCAGTTGCAAGAGTTGCGTGTATCATTATTTGCGCAGGAATTAAGAACCCCTTATCCTGTCTCAATCAAGCGCCTTGAAAAACTCTGGCAAGAAATGCAATAGTGATCCCTGCTTGTGCTCATTTTTGATTAATTCTGTTCATGCAGCCTTCTTCTCCTTTTGAACCGTTTAGTACGCCTAATTGGCTGAAACCCAAGCAGCGCGACCGTGTGTTGCGGATTCCGGCGCGCCTGATGTGGGCGTTTTTGCTGTCGCTGCTGTTCCATGCGATTATGTTCTGGGGGTTTTTGCTCGACTTGCTCAAGCCGCTTGAAGAGCCTGCCCAAGAGCCGTTGAGTATCGTGTTGGATGTTGGCGCGCCGGCACCTAAAACACCGAAAGTGTCGCCACCGCCAGAAATGCCGCCGGAGCCTCCACCTGAGCCGCAACCCAGACCCAAGCCACAGCCTAAGGCCGAGCCTAAGTTACCAAAAAAAATCATTCAATCACAACGGCCAGATAGCCCGTTTAAATTGCCTGAACCCAAGCCGCAGAATCGGCCTGAGCCAACACCGCCTATGCCGCCGCCACCGGTGGAAGACTTTTCCAATTTTATCAAGCGTAAGCAGTCGGATCGCAATACTGATGAAATGGCCGCCAAGCAGATTAATGATGCTGCTGCAGCCGCCGAGCGTGGGCCATCGGAGGATGAGCGCCGCACCAAAAATATCATGAACAACCTCAAGTTTGGCACCAATGGTTTGTTCCAGATCCGGCGCATGGATCCTTATAACGCGACCTTTAGCTTTAAAGGCTGGGTCAATGACTACACCTCGGCCAATACGCAGTATTACGAGGTCGAGGCGCGCAATGGTGAAGATATCCGCCTGGTGATGATGCGCCGGATGATCGCGATTATCCGTGAGCATTACAACGGTGATTTTGACTGGATCTCCAATCGCCTCGGTCGCACCATCTCGCTGTCGGCGCGGCCAGCAGACAATGCCTTCCTGGAAGACTTTATGATGAAAGAGTTTTTTGGGCCCAATTATAAAAACCTGGATGTGTACGGGCGCTAGCCGGGCACCACAATCATGCCAGGCGACTTCGATCATGCGCAGTTGACGAAACGGCCACCCTGGCAACACTATACGGTCTTGATGGCTGGCCTGGCCTTGGTTTCAGGTGTGGGCTTGTATTATTTTGCTGCACTGGGTGTGGCCGTCATCACCTTGCTGTATCTGTTGTGTGTGCTGTGGGCGGCGTATTTTCTGCGTTTTGGCCACGCCTTGCTAACAGCGGTCATCGCTGTCTTACTCATCAACTACTGTTTTATTGAACCCCGCTATAGTTTCGGCATTGCCAGCCTGCAATCCTGGGCCATGCTGACTGTATTTGCCTTGCTTGCGTTTATGGTCAGCCGTGCCATGCAGCAACTCAAACAGCAAAGGCAGCAAGCGCAACAGGCCGCGCAACAATCACGTTTTTTTCAATCGCTGGCAGAGTTGCTGGCTATACAAAGCAGTGTTGCGCATTTGCTGCAAGCGGCTTGCCAGCATGCGCAAGAGGTGTTTGGCTGGCAAGTGGGCGTCGTGCAATTGTCTGATACCAACGTACTCACATGGTTGGCGGGGGCGCCAGTGGCATCACTGCAAGCCTCAAGCGTGCAATGGGCGCTAGACTATCAGCGTGCGATTGGGACGGGCACTGCAGACTGGCCTGAGCTAGGCGCTTGCCTGCTGCCGTTTGGCTCTGCGCAAAGCGAAGTCCTGGTAGTAGTTGGTCACGCCAGCGCTGACCTGCACTTTTTACGCTTGCTCACGCACCAATGTGCGCAGGCGACGATTAAATTGCGCCAGCAAATCGCGTTGGCGCAAGCCGCGCGTGATGCCAGTGAGGCTGATTTTAAAAAGACTCTGCTCACTGCGTTATCGCACGATATGCGCACACCGCTGACCGCGATTCTTGGCGCCGCCAATGTGCTGGCCGACCGCGACATTGCGCTGGCGCCTGTACAGTCCACGCAACTGTTACAAAGCATACAAGCCGAGGCCAGCTACCTGACCCAGGCCACAGAAAATATCCTGACCCTGGTCAAGCTGGAGGCGGGCAGCAGTAGCCTGCATCTGGATTGGGCATCTCCGCAAGAAGTCATGCAGCATGTGGCGCAGCGTTATTTGCAACGTACGCCTGCGGTACGGTTACAGATGACGTTGCCTGAGCTTGGCTCGCAAGAAATACTGTTTAAAGCCGACGCCGTGCTGGTGGCACATGCGCTGGCCAACCTCATTGATAACGCCTTGCAGTGGCGTGAGGAAGGCAGCACGATTGAAATCGTGATGTCGCTAGAGGCGTCGTCACTAGTGTTATCTGTGCGTAATCAGGGCCCGGGCTTCCCGCCGGGTTTTGTCATCTCCGCGTTTGAGTCATCCAAGTCTGCCGCCGCTGGTGTACGCGGGTTTGGGCTAGGGTTATCCATCGTGCAGACTGTGATGCAATTGCATGGCGGGCAAATAGAGATTGGCAGCAGCGCCGACCAGCGCACCGAAGTGCGCCTGCTGTTGCCGTTTGTCTATGCGGCAGATTTGATCAAGGCCGACACATGAGCCAGCAGCCCACGTTGTTATTGGTTGAAGACGACCCCGGCGTATATCAGTTTTTATTACCCGCATTGTCTGCGCACGGCTACCGCGTGCAACATGCGCGTGACCTGGCGCAAGCGCGCGAGGCGCGTGGCTTTGCTATGGTGATTCTTGATTTAGGCTTGCCAGACGGGCAGGGAGAGCAGTTTATTCCGCATTTACGTGGATTTTCTGATGTGCCTATTTTGGTGCTTTCTGCGCGGCAGGACGAACTCGATAAAGTGCATTGCCTCAACCTGGGCGCCGACGATTACCTAATGAAACCGTTTGGCTTGCAAGAGCTGTTGGCCAGAATACAGGTAGCCTTACGCCGCACCGCCATCATGCAGATGCGTGACCACGTTTATCAACATCAGTCACTAGTGATTAACCGCGCCACTAGCATGGTCACCAAACAGGGCGTGCCTTTGCATTTGAGCCCGATTGAGCATGCCTTGCTGATGTTGCTGGCCAGCAAGCCCGGCACCATTTTTACCCATAGCCAGCTACTGGCGCAAGTGTGGGGGCCAGACTATATCGACGACACGCATTACTTGCGCATCCATATTGGCCGCTTGCGCGCCAAGCTCGAAGACCAGCCATCCAGCCCGCAAACCTTACTCACCGAGTTGGGTATCGGCTACCGCCTCGCTTAGTCTTTAAAGCGTTGTTTATGCGATTGATATACCGTTAGTCGCACACTGCCTCCATCAATCAACCATAAGGGGATGTGATGGACAATCTTTCCATACGAAAAAGCAGTTTGGCGGCACTGGCACTGGGGGCGATCGGCGTCGTGTACGGCGATATAGGCACCAGCCCGCTCTATACCATACAAGTGATTTTTAGCCAGAGCACGGGCGTGCCGCTCACTCAGGCCAATATCCTGGGGGCGATCTCGTCTATTTTCTGGTTGCTGATGTTTGTGGTCACGTTTAAATATGTGTTGCTGGTGTTGCGTGCGCACAATAAAGGCGAGGGCGGTGTGATGGCCTTGCTGGCGCTGGCGGTCTCCAGTTTGCGTGCGCACGACAAGCGCACGACTTACCTATTGCTGCTAGGCGTATTAGGTGCAGCCTTGTTTTATGGCGACAGCGTGCTCACGCCCGCGATTTCGGTGCTGTCTGCGGTGGAGGGCTTGCAAGTCGCTTCGCCCGCGCTGGCGGCACAAGTGTTGCCCATTACCATCGGTATTCTCATCGGCCTGTTCTGGTTTCAGCGCCATGGCACGCATGCCGTCGGCCGTTTTTTTGGCCCGATTGTGATTATCTGGTTTTTGGCACTGGCCACCATAGGCGTGCATCAAATTGCACAAGCGCCAGAAGTGTTACAGGCACTGCATCCGCAGTACGCCTGGCAGTTTTTGCAAGCGCGTGGTGCCGGGGTGTTTATTGCTATCGGCGCGATTTTACTGGCGGTGACTGGTGCAGAAGCTTTGTATGCAGACATGGGTCATTTTGGCCGCCCGGCGATACAGATGGCCTGGCTGGGGCTGGTGTTTCCCTGTTTGGCGCTCAATTACCTGGGGCAGGGCGCCTTGTTGCTGCAACATCCTGAGGCGGTCAGCAATCCGTTTTATTTGTCTTTTCCGCAACCGTTGTTAATCCCCGCCGTGATTTTGGCCACCCTGGCCACCATTATCGCCTCGCAAGCGGTGATTTCCGGTGCGTTTTCCATGACGCGGCAGGCGATTCAATTAGGCTTTTTGCCACGTATGCGCATCATTCATACCTCTGCCAGTGAGTCCGGCCAGATTTACATCCCGGCAGTCAATTGGGCGTTATTACTGGCCGTGATTATCGTCTGTCTGGCTTTCCAAAGTTCGTCGGCACTGGCCTCAGCCTATGGTATCGCCGTCACCGGCACCATGTTTATCACCACCATTCTGCTGTTTGTGGTGATGCGCCAGCGCTGGCAGTTTCCAGCCTGGTTGGCGTGGGTGGTCACAGGCGCATTGGGCGCGGTAGATGCGATCTTGTTTAGCTCAGCCTCGATGAAATTTTTACAGGGCGGCTGGTTTCCCATCGCGCTCAGTGTGCTGCTCATTGTGCTGATGACCACCTGGAAAAAGGGCCGTTGCACATTACTGAGTAGCATTGCCAACAACGACCCCAAGCTAGAGCCCTTACTCGCCACGCTAGCCAACAGCACATTGCCAAACGTGCCAAGAACGGCCGTGTATATGGTGTCTAACCTGGAGACCGTGCCGCAAGCCTTGATGCATAACCTCAAGCATAACCAGGTGCTGCATCAGCGCAACTTGTTGGTCAATGTGTCATTTGAAGACGTGCCGTTTATGAATGCGGCCGAGCGCGTGACCGTCAAGCGCCTGGCCGATGGCTTCTGGCAAGTGCAATTGCGCTATGGCTTTATGCAGCATGCCGATATTCCGCAAGCCTTGTTGCAACTCAATCTGGATGGCGAGACGCTCGATCCCTTTACCAACTCCTACTTTTTAAGCCGCGATATTATTGTGCCTGATGTGGGTGGCGCCATGCCGCGCTGGCGCGACCAATTGTTTTCAGTCATGTCACGCAATGCCAGTAGCGCGGTGGAGTATTTTAATATCCCGGCCAATAGCGTGATTGAGTTAGGTAGCCGGGTGCAGATATAAACATGTATTGTTAAGCACAAAATAAAACCCGCCAGTTGGCGGGTTTTATTATTGAGTCGATGCGGTTAGTAATTATCGGTGCCTGTTCTGCCCAGGCTGACGCGCTGTTGAGGCGCACGGCTAGTTGTATCCATGTCCGGCAATTGGTATTGATTCACTGTTTCTTGCAGTTTCTCAGCCTGTGTCACTAATGACATGGCGGCAGCGGCAGCTTCTTCAACCAATGCAGCATTTTGCTGGGTCACTTCATCCATCTGCGACACCGCCAGATTGATTTGCTCAATACCACTGCTTTGCTCAACAGAGGCAACTGTAATTTCGCCTATCAGCTGCGAAAATTTGCTAATCACGCTAACAAGTTCTTCCATTGTGCCGCTGGCTTGCTCAACAAATTGTGAGCCATTAGCGACTTTTTCGGCCGAGTCATTAATCAGCACTTTGATTTCTTTGGCGGCACTGGCCGAGCGTTGTGCCAGATTGCGCACCTCACTAGCCACCACGGCAAAGCCACGGCCTTGTTCGCCTGCACGTGCTGCTTCTACGGCCGCATTGAGCGCCAGAATATTGGTTTGAAACGCGATGCCATCAATCACCGAAATAATCTCTTCAATGCGCGAGGAGCTCTCGGTAATTTCGGTCATGGTCGTCACCACTTTGCCAAACACTTCGCCGCCTTTGGTGGCAATGTCATTGGCCTGGTCTGTCATGCCATGCGCCAGTTTGGCGTTTTCAGCATTGTTTTTCACATTTGTGGCAATTTGCTCCATGCTGGTGGCGGTTTCCTCCAGTGAGCTGGCTTGCTCTTCGGTGCGTTGCGATAAATCGTTATTGCCAAGTGAGATTTCTGAGGCCGCCGAGTTAATGGTTTCGCCAGCCACTTTAATCGTCGACAAGATATTGCTCATGGTGTCTACAATTTCGTTCACACCTTCACACAATTGCTTGATTTCGCCTTGTTTATTGGCTGTTTCAATGCGTTGGGTGAGGTCATGTGCCTTGGTCGCAGCAACCACATCGGCAGTTTCATGCACGGCCTGTTTCATCGCCAGCGCTTCAGCCACTTTCGCGCTGATATCGGTGGCATATTTAACCACCTTGAACGGTTTGCCTTCATCATTAAAAATCGGGTTATAACTGGCTTGCAACCAGATTTCCCGGCCGCCTTTGCCGACGCGCTGGTACTGGCCTTCATCAGGTTCGCCACGGCCCAGTTTGTCCCAAAAATGTTTATATTCAGGGCTGTTTTTATAAGTGGCTTCAACAAACAACGAGTGATGCTGGCCGATGATTTCCTGCTTGCTGTAACCAGTCACAGCCGCAAAATTATCATTCACCGCAGTGATCTTGCCGTTGAGGTCAAATTCAATTACGCCCATCACTTTGCTAATCGCGCTAATCTGGCCTGCAAAATCTGCATTCCTCAGTTTTTCGGCAGTGATGTCAGTGGCATATTTCACCACTTTAAAAGGCTTGCCTTCGGCATCAAAAATCGGGTTATAGCTGGCTTGCAACCAGATTTCCTTGCTAGCTTTGCCTACGCGTTTGTACTGGCCTTCGTCTGGTTTGCCGCTGCCTAATTTATCCCAAAACTTTTTGTAGTCTGGGCTGTTTTTATACGCGGTTTCAACAAACATCGAGTGGTGCTGGCCGATGATTTCCTGCTTGCTGTAACCAGTCACAGCGGCAAAGTTGTCATTCACGTCGGTGATTTTGCCTGTGAGGTCAAATTCAATCACGCCCATCACCTTGCTAATCGCGCTGATCTGCCCCGCAAAGTCGGCGTTTCTGCGTTTTTCAGCGGTAATGTCGGTGGCGTATTTGACGATTTTGAACGGGTTGCCCTCGTCGTCAAAAATCGGGTTGTAGCTGGCTTGTAACCAGACTTCCCTGCCACCTTTACCAATGCGTTTATACTGGCCTTCATCAGCGATACCTTGGCCCAGTTTGTCCCAAAACTGTTTATACGCAGGGCTGTTTTTATCAGCGGTTTCTATAAACATGGCGTGTTGCTTGCCAACAATCTCTTGTGCGCTGTAGCCAGTGACTGCGGCAAAATTATCATTCACGGCGGTGATGTTGCCTGTGAGGTCAAATTCAATCACGCCCATCACTTTGCTAATGGCGTCGATTTGCCCGGCAAAGTCGGCGTTTCTGCGTTTATCTGCCGTAATGTCAGTCGCATATTTAATAATCTTGAATGGTTTACCATTCGCGTCAAAAATCGGGTTGTAGCTCGCTTGCAGCCAGATTTCTTTACCGGCTTTGCCTAAGCGCTTATATTTGCCCTCGTCTGGCTCGCCACGGCCCAGTTTCTCCCAAAATTGTTTATATGCCGCGCTATTTTTATGCGCAGCATCTACAAACATGCTGTGATGCTGGCCGACGATTTCTTGTTTGCTATAACCGGTGACGGCGGCAAAGTTATCGTTGACCGCAATGATGTTACCCTTGAGGTCAAACTCAATCACGCCCATGACCTTGCTAATGGCATCTATTTGCCCTTGCTGATCATTTTGTGGCCGCCCTTGTTCAGGCGAAGAGGAGTTCTTAAATTTATTCAGTATAGCCAGGCGCATGGTTTTCTCCGGGTACTGCAACAAGTAAAATAAGTATCGCGACAATTATCTCCCTGCATTAAACCAACATTGCCGACAATATAATTGATGAAAGAAAACAGTGTTTTGCGGTCATTTCTTAAATAAGCCGCCATGATTTGCCTTTTATTGCAAAGTTGGCTGATTGCAGCCAGTGCATCAGGCAATAAAAAACCCGCCAGTGGCGGGTTTTGTGGGGAGCGGTTAGCCTAGCCTACTTATGGCCGCCGCCGTGCCCGGCAATTTTATCCATCCAGGCAAACAGCACGCCAGTGATAATAAAAGTCAGGTGTATGCCCACCAGCCACGCCATTTGCTCGGTGCTAAAGCTGGCGGTGCCCGAGCTTTGGTGCACAAACGCTTTAAGCAGGTCAATCGCAGAAATCGCGACAATTGAGCCGATGAGTTTGAGCTTGAGGCCTGAGTAATCCACTTTACCCATCCACTCCGGGCGGTCTTCACTGTTCGCCGTGTCTATGCGCGACACAAAGTTTTCATAACCGCTAAAAATCACCATAATCAGCAAGTTACCCACCAGGGTAATATCGACCAGCGCCAGCAATGAGAGCACGGTTTCCTGCTCAGAGAACGAGGCCAGATGCATAGCAATATGAAAGAACTCCTGGCCAAATTTAACCAGCAGAATAAATAAGCCGCCAACCAGGCCCAGATACATAGGCGCCATTAACCAACGGCTCTGAAAAATCCAGCCTTCTAATAATCGTTCTAAATAATGTCCCATATCAATTCCTATTTAATACAACTTTTATTGCCTATATCGAACTCAAATAAATATTCGAGCGGGATGAAGTGCAAGGCGCCCGGAACACAGAAACCGGAATGTACAGTAAGTACATGAGGATTTCGAGTACCGCGCAACGCAACAATTCGCCCGCGTAGTATTTATTTTTTTAAAACTGCGTCAGCATGCTCCGCACAGCATCCTCATCTATGCCCTTGCCGATAATCACAATGCGGCTAATCGGTTCTTCTTCGTCCCAACCTTCGAGCAGCGTAGGCGGGTAGGGCGTAAAGTGCACCGCGTGTATCGCCAACGGCGCAGGCGCATCCTCCACGTGCAAAATGCCCTTTAAACGCAGCAGCTTTTCACCATGTGTTTGGCACAACTTGAGGATCACGCCTTTAAAGTCAGCCCACGCCATTGGTTTAGGCAAATAAACCGTAAACGTATTCACATCATCATGCACAGGCGCTTTAGGCAGCGTGCCTTTTTTAGCTGCGCTAAACCCACTGGCCGGCGCGCGCAACCAGCGCTGTGGGTTGGCCTGCTTGTTCGCAAAGTCAAACAAGCCTACATCAATAATCTGCATCGGGTCTATCTCGCCATGCGAGACAAACTGCTGCGTCGCATTAGGGTTGATCTCACTCAGCTTCGACTGCAAAGCCTCAATCTGTTCAGGCGTCGCCGTGTCACGCTTGGTAATCAGCAACACATCTGCAACAGCCGCTTGCTTAAGCGCTTCTTTTTGCTCGGCAATCTGCTGCAAGCCATAAGCCGCATCTATCGTCACCACAACTGCATCTAATCTATAAACCGATTCAATTACAGGCTCATTCATCAAGTTAGCTAAAATCGGGCCAGGGTCAGCCATGCCAGTGGTTTCAATCACCAGGCGGTTAAACTGCGGCACCGCCTGCAAACTGCGCTTAAAAAACAAATCGCGCATGGTGTCCGCCAGCTCGTTTTTGAGCGAGCAGCACAAACAGCCAGAGCTCAACAACACCGTGTTATCTGCAATATGCTCGCTCTCAATGGTTTTTGAAGTCTGGCTATTAGCAAAAATCTGGTCCAACCCTGCCTCGCCGAGCTCATTAATGATCACTGCGGTGTCTTTCATCGCAGGGTTATGAAGCAGTTTGTTGAGCAGGGTGGTTTTGCCGCTACCTAAAAAACCAGTGAGCAGCGTAACGGGGATGCGGTTATCCATAGTAATTCTGACTAAACGAGAGTGGAGGGTATTTTAACGCGGATGATTGTTGGGGTTGCTAAGTGTTTCGACTTATATAGTGTTGCTGGAATTGATCACAAGTCTACCTTACAAGAAATGCACAAAGTTACGCAAAAAACGATAATTTTTTACATTGCACCTTTATGTATTATCTACTAAAGTCCAATCTTAAAAAGAAATATTGTGAGATTTCATTAAGGGGAAATTATGAGTATCGTGCAACTTGAAATTCAAAAAATTTATTTAGATTTAGAAAATCCGAGACATGAGCCTTATCAATCACAAGATGAAGTAATTGAGTATCTTTGTAAAAACGAATATGTATATGCACTTGCTCAAGACATAGTACAGCTAGGTGGTATAAATCCATTAGAAGTTATGGGTGTAATTCAGCATGACGGCAAACAAACATATTTTATTGCAGAAGGTAATCGTCGACTGTGCGCCTTGAAGTTACTGGAAGATCCAGAGCTCGCACCAAGTGAATTCCGTAAAGATTTTAAGAAACTAAGTGAAAAATGGAAGCCATTAAAAACTGTTGCTGCAATTATTTTTGATGATCGCGATTCCGTAAAAGAATGGTTAGAACGCATTCACGGTGGATTGCAGGGTGGTATTGGTCGTAAAACATGGAGTTCAGAACAAAAAACCAGATTTACTGGAGATGTTAAAAACTTGATGGCGCAACAGTTGTTGGATTATGCCCAAGGAAAAAATATGATTTCTCCAACGGAGCGTTCGGGAAAAATTTCAACGGTTCAACGCTTTTTGAGCAATCCACTTTTCAAGGATGCATTAGGTATCGATACGAGTAAGAATGATGAAATTCAGCGCATTCGACCGGAGTCAGATTTTGATGTATTACTAGGGAAATTTATGCAGGATTTAAAATCTAGTACCGTTACTACCAGATTTAACTCCCCAGAAATAAAAAATTACTCTCATGAACTCCGATCCCATAAAGGGATTAGCCAGCAAACAATTGCTGCCCAACCAATAAATATACAAAGTGATGGGAAAAACAATGCAAACCAGAATGAAAAACCTAAAACGCCTAGTAAGCCAAGATATCTTAAAAATCAGGAGGAAACAGAAGAGGCTTTAAAGAGTCTAGGAAACTACAAACTTTCGTCGCTTTATAATTCACTACATAGACTACTTGTAGCTGAACATTGCCCGTTACTGACAGTAGGGCTATGGGCCTTTGTCGAAAGTTTGACCGCTTTACATGGTCGAAATGAAGGTGTTGATTTTCAGGCTTACCTCAGTACAGATCGATTGAAAAATCTTGGACTTGGTGACAAACAAGCTACAAAATCACTTAGAGAAGCTTTAAAAAGGGTGTCTGAAAACGGTAATACTACTAAACATGATGGTTCCAGTGCTTCATATAATGATTTGCAACTTATTAATGACTTTGAATGCCTTCACCCTATGATTAAAGCACTGGCAATAACCGGAAAAAAATAAAAGTGGCCGAGATTGCTTTTTTTCACTAATATGCTTCCAACTAATAATAGTTGATTTGTGATTATGGCTAAATCTTCAGTATCTCCTTTGCGTTATCCCGGTGGAAAAACATCGATAACAGATATGTTGCAAAGTGTTATTCATAACAACGAACTTCGATATTTTCAGTATGCTGAACCTTATGCGGGCGGTTGTGGGTTGGCTTTAGCATTACTATATGGAGGCTATGTCAGCCATATTCATATTAATGACATTGACCCAGCAATATGGGCGTTTTGGCACAGTGTTTTAAATAATACTGATGATTTAATAGATCTAATCGAAACAACGCCCATAACCCTGGATGAGTGGAAAGCGCAAAGAGAAACGTATTTAAAGTCAGATTTAAGTAATCCTATTTCTGTGGGCTTTTCAGCATTCTTCCTAAATCGAACCAATAGGTCAGGCATTATTAAAGGGGCAGGTCCTATTGGCGGTAAAACGCAATTAGGCAATTACAAAATTGATTGTCGGTTTAATCGAGAGGATTTAAAGGCAAAAATACGGCGTGTTGAAAAATACAAAGAGCAAATATCTTTGTATAACAAAGATGCCAAAGAGTTTATGAATGATTTGGATGGAGGATCTATACAGAATATATTGTTTGTAATTGATCCACCTTATTATCACAAAGGCTCTAGTCTTTACACCAACTTCTACAGACCAGAAGATCACGCGGCAGTAGGTCAGGTAATAACTAATCTTAAGAGTCCTTGGTTGTTAACTTATGATAATTGCCCTGAAATTAGTCAGATCTATCAAGAGTTTCGTCAGCATACGTTTAATATAAATTACTCGCTGCAAAACAAAAGAAAAGGCGACGAGCTCCTTGTTACCTCAAGTGATATTTACATCGGCAATGAAATAAATCAATATAGATCAGTCGCTTAGAAAGCAATTGAATTTGATCTATATGCCGATATGTTCATAAAGAATATAAGACCCAATCGCAATCAACATCAATCCACCAACAATCTCCGAGCGTTTCCCAAACATTAACCCCAGCACTCGACCAAGCATCACGCCAATCGTAACCATCGTAAATGTAGCAATGCCAATGGCTGCGGCAGTAATGAAAACGCCAGGCTGACGCCAACGGCCATAGCGTCGATGCTGGTTGCAGGCCTTGGTAAATGATAGTTAGGGTCAGAGTAAAATTAAAACCTTTTATCGTTCCAGCCAATCTTCAACCTGAAGGCTGCGAATACGACTAAATTCTCGTACATTATCCGTTACTAGCGTTAGGTTCAAAGTATGAGCCTGTGCGGCGATGAGTAAGTCGTTCATGCCTATCGTTTTGCCTGCTGCTTCCAGTTCTGCTCTGATATTTCCATAATCCGCATCGGCTGGGATTTCTAGCGGTAGCACTGGGATGGTGGTGAGTAAACTTTCCACTTTTTGAGTCAGCTTGGGTGAGCCTTTTTTTACGCAGCCATAGCGCAGTTCGGCAGCGACGATGATGCTGGTAAAAATATCTTTGACTTCGATGGTCTCAATATGACGCGCGACTGCTCCGCTAGGGTTGCGGATCAGATCACTAATGATGTTGGTGTCGAGCAAGTAGCCACTCAAAATATATCTTCCGGCTTGGCGGGCATATCTTCAATATCCGGGAACTGATCTTCTGGAGAAAGTGGTGGCTCTTGACGCCATTGTGCGAGCAGTTCGACGAGGTTAGTGGGGCGTGACACCGGCTCAATAATCAGCTTGTTGCCTTCACGGTGAATCAATACCCGATCACCCGGTAGCTCAAACTCAACAGGAATGCGCACCGCCTGGCTGCGGTTGTTGCGAAACAGCTTTACTTCTCTATGAGGGGCGGTTTTGGATAAGCGTGACATGTCAGGGGCTCCTTTTTGCATATACATGTAGTATATGTCATATTTTGCGTGCGTCAACCTTGCAGAATAAATTGTCTATGACCCATTAATAATTAGGGTCAGAGTAAAGTTATAAGCGCTGCCAACTAAAATGACAACACTATTGAGCAGATGTGAATTGCATTAGCAAACGGATTCTTCTAAGATTGTATTACAAATGAATTACACGTGAGGTGCTTGATGAAAACTGCGACTATTCCTGCTCTGCGGGTAGAACCAAAATTACGTGATGCGGTTGAGGAGGTGTTGGCGGAGGGCGAAACGCTTTCGAGTTTTGTGGAGGAAGCGTTAAGAGCGAACATTATGCGCAGGCAGCATCAGCAGGCGTTTATCACACGAGGGTTGGCGTCTGCTGCGATCGCACGCCAGAATCAGGAGTATTACAGTGCTGAGAGTGTGTTGGATGAGTTGCACGCTATGCTGGATGAGACTAAGCCTTGAGTTACCGTGTACGGTTTACTAACGAAGCGCGAGAAGATTTAAAGCGCTTGTATGCATTTTTACTCTCCAAAGATAGAGCGGCTGCCGAAAAAGCCTTAAAAGGCATTTATCGGGCCATTGAGGCCATGAAGTTTTTTCCATACACATGCCGAAAAGCGTTGGACGACAACCCTCTTTGGCGCGAGTTGGTGATCAGCTTTGGTGCTTACGGTTATGTGGCATTGTTTGAAATTGAAGAGCCGAATATCATCACTGTTGTTGCAGTGCGGCATCAGCGCGAAGATGATTTTCTCTGAATAATTAACCCGATGCAGCCATTATCTGTTTCCAGTGTTAGGTTCTTCCATTACAGATAGTAATGTCGTCAGGTGTTCATCCAATTGCTGGCGTGCTGCGTCAGGCAGCAAATCCAGAATCGCTTTTTCATTGGCAATATGTGCCTCAACTGCTTTATTAATCAGGTTTAACCCCGCTTCGGTCAACTGCACAGGTAGGCTGCGCATATCCGCATCGCTTTTCACCCGTTCTACCAAGCCGATTTTTTCCAAGCGTTGTAAGCGGTGCGTCATGGTGCCAGAGGTGACCATGAGCGATGAGTAAAGCGCTGTGGGTGCCAGGCAGTAGGGGTGGCCCGCGCGTCTTAGCGTGGCAAGCACATCGAACTCCCAACTGCTCATGCCAAACTGTTCAAAGGTTTGGTCTAGCTTGCGCCTAATCAGCATTTCGCAGCGCGCCAGTCGGCCTATTAAGCCCATGGGGCTTGGGTCGAGGTCGGGGCGCTCGCGTCGCCATTGGTCCATGATGTCATCGACCGCATCGTTTTTTCTTGTCATGCGTGCTCCTTGTTTTGTCTTGACTTCAAGATAAATTAACCATAATCTGCAACTATCTTGAAGTTAAGATAATTCGAATATTAACCTACTGCTGGAGATGCGTGTGATGAATGTGGGGCGTTTATGGCTAACCGTGGCGATTCTGTTGGTGGCGATTAATTTGCGCCCGGCGATGGCGGCCCTCGGCCCATTGCTGGATTTAATTGAGCAGGCAACTGGCTTGGATGCAACCGGCGCTGGTTTACTCACCACGCTGCCAGTTTTTTTAATGGGCATTTTTGCGTTATTGGGGCGGTTTTTACGCAAGGCGCTGGGTGAAGTCAATGGCGTGACCTTGGGCGTTACGTTGATTATGCTGGCCTGCATCAGCCGCGCGTACTGGGGCTCGTCTATCGGTTTGCTGGCTAGCGCGGCAGTGGTTGGGCTTGGCATTGCGCTGGTGCAAGCACTGCTGCCTGGCTTTATAAAAGGGCAGTTTGGCGCAACAACTGGCCGGGTAATGGGGTTTTATGCCACCGCGATTATGGGCGGTGCCGCAGTTGCTGCCGCGAGTGCCGCCAGGTTTAATGAGTCACTGGGCTGGCAATACACACTGGCTGTGTGGGCATTGCCAGCCTTGTTGGCTTTGATTGGCTGGAAAGTCGCTACTGCGGGGAATACGCGAACAGCCGCGATTGCCCCTCAGCAAGCGCCTATGCATTTCTGGCGCTATCGCAGGGCTTGGTCACTGATGCTGTTTTTTGGCATCGGCACAGGCGTTTATACGCTGATTCTGGCCTGGTTGCCGCCATTTTATGTTGAGCTCGGCCAAAGCCGTCAATTGGCAGGTGACTTGCTGGCGGGGCTGACCTTGACCGAGGTGGTGTCTGGCATGATTGTGTCAGCCGTGGTGGGTAAATACCATGATCGCAGGCCTTTATTGCTTACGGCCTTGGGTTGCACGCTAGGCGGGTTGGCGATGATTATTTTGTCCCCGGTTAGCCTGGCATTAGGCGCCATGTTGCTGTTGGGGCTGGGGGTCGGTGCGTTATTTCCGTTATCTTTAATTCTGGCGATGGATCATTTAGACAACCCTGAATCTTCAGGTGATTTGGCTGCTTTTGTGCAAGGCGGCGGTTATATGATCGCCAGCCTGATGCCGTTTTTGGCCGGCTGGGTGAAGCGCGAGTTCGCACACTTGTCATTGGCTTGGGTAGGCGTGTTTGTGGCGGTGTTTTTAATCACGTTATTGGCCTTCAGGTTTTCACCGGCAAGTTATCGCAAGGCGTTTTACGATTAACTCATGTTGCTTATGTGAGTTTGTTAATCATGTACCGTGTGAGTGCTTAGCTCAATAAGCTTTCTTGTAAGTAGCTTTGATGTTTTATTATTACGGATTCAATCTGTTTGATGATACTCACTTGGGTTTGCTGGGTAACTCTAGTGGCCGTTTTCTGCAGTACTTTATCTAGTTGTTTGATCATTTGTTCGGCAATCAGTTGTATCGCTGGCAGTTTAATGCCGATTTGCGCACTGAACGCCTTCCATTCCTGTTTGCCGACCAATGCATACTCAAACTCGCCACCTATGGATTGTGCCATTTGCGTGTAGTCATAAATAACACCACAAATCAGGTCATAAAAAGGGGCGACTTGCAGGCCATATTTGTCTATGACTTTGTCGTTGCTCCATTGTGACTGGTTAACAAAAAATGAGATGTTTTTGGCATGCGCATCAGTGTTGCCGATCAGGTAATTAAATAATACCCATTGCAACAGTCGTTTTTGTGCCTGCGCTGGCACGCTGCATAGCGATGCAAATTCGAATAAGTCGGCCAGAGTCGCGCCGAGGGGGGCATATGGATGCTCTTGTTCATACTTTAAGTTAGGCGGTAGATTGAGCGCCTGGCAGCCGTCTATTTGATGCGAGCGGACGATTTGACCATCTGGAAGCCAGTTTCGATCATAGCGCTGTATCAGGTAAACCGGGCTAGGCAGCCTGAGATAACGTGTGTTAGGGACGCTTAAGCCCATCGCCTCGGCCAATTGCATACAAAAGTACTCATTGGCGGTCATCATGGGGTGCTTATTCTCGTTTGCACTTTCTGGTTTGAGTATATGCGATGTTGGCGCGTCTTTTAGCGGCAAAAAAAACTGGTCCAAATTGTTGATGTAAATGCCGATTTTGTTTTGCACGCCTGCCAGCGACATACGCGGCGTATTTTCCCAAAAAATGAGAGGCGTATTTTGTGCATTGGCATCTTGTATGCGTTGTTCAAGTTGTGATTGTGCAACGGCTTGGTAATCAGCGATGCTCCAAGCTTGTATGGGCGACGGCTGCTCACTCTCTTCGAGCAGCACCATTGCACCCGCGCAATCTTTACCTATTTTTTTTAGCAGCCCAAACACATCATATTTGCTCACTTGTACCGCTTGACTCAACCCCTCAAGTATTTGGCCTTCGGGTAACAAGTTGCTAAAAAAGTGTTTAACCTGAGCTCCGCTCGAGCTTTGGTTGACAGGCAGGTGCGGTGAAAATGAAAAGCCTTTTGACTGTTGCCATTGTAAGGTGTAGGTCAATGTGAAGGTGTTTTGAGACTCAGCCAATACAGCAGCGTGTGTTTGACCTACCCAAATATTCAGTGCAGCCATGGGCTATTCCTGTGCAATCAGCTGTATACCCAAGTGCGTCGCCACTTGTAATGCTTTGTCAAACTGCACAGTTGGTTTGCCGGTTTCTAGCGCTTGTAAGTATTTAACACTGACGCCGCACATAGGCGCAGCCATTTGCAGTGTCATGCCAAGGCTTTTTCGTTTGTTGCGGATAAGCTCACCGAGCGTTTTGCTGGAGTCGACTCTCATCTCTATTGCCTAAAAATCCCCGATTGGGGAATATTAAGCGATAGATTGTGAATAATCAATATTTATTATCTGATCGGAGTTTTTTAATTGTTATTTTGCTGATTTTTAAGATTTTTTATCCGAACGGTGTTTTAACGTTTGTGGCTGTGGCCGTTTTGGCTGGATATTCAACCGCGACTTTTAATAAATGCCTCAAATGCCTGCGCTGGCAGCGGTTTAGAGAACAAATAGCCTTGTACTTCATCGCAGCCAGATTCACGCACATGCTTGAGCATGGCTTCGTCTTCCACGCCTTCGGCAATCACGTCCAAATTGAGTGTATGCGCCATTTGCACAATGGCACGCACAATGGCGGCGTCGTTGGGGTCGGTGCTGATGTCGCGCACAAAGGACTGGTCGATTTTGAGGCGGTCGATATTGAATTTTTTGAGGTAAGCTAAGCTGGAGTAGCCGGTGCCAAAGTCGTCGATGGCGAGTTTGACGCCTAGCTGTTTGAGCACGTCGAGTTGGGCCAGCAGGTGGTCTATGTCTTCTAGCAAAATGGACTCAGTGAGTTCTAGCTCTAGCAGCTGCGGGTTCAGGCCGGTCTTTTCGAGCGCTTTGATAATCACTTTGGCCAGGTTGCCGCGGCGAAACTGCACAGCGGAGACGTTGACGGCCATGCTGAGTGCGGGCAAGCCACTTTTTTGCCATTCCATGGCCTGGCGACAGGCTTCTTCTATCACCCATTCGCCTATTTCAACAATGAGGCCGGTTTGCTCGGCGATGCTGATAAATTGCGCTGGCGGTTGCAGGCCATTTTGTGGATGATGCCAGCGAATCAGCGCTTCGGCGCCGATGACTTGTGCGCTGTTGAGGCTGATTTGTGGCTGGTAATGCAGCTCAAACTGGTGGTGCGCCAGAGCTTCACGCAAGCCGTAGGCGATATTGAGGTAATGCAGGCTGTCGTTATTAAGCTTTTCGGTAAAAAATCGGGCGGTGTTGCGGCCTTCTCCTTTGGCTTGCGACATGGCTTTACGCGCGCGGCCAAACAGTTTTTCAAAGTCATTGCCATCGGTGGGGTAAACCGCAACGCCCACCGAGCACGAGGTGGAGATATTACTGCCAGCGAAAGCAAACGGCGATGAAATTTCGTTGAGTAAAGTATCCACAATATAACTGATGGAGTCGTCGTCCTGCATGTTGTTGAGCAGGATGATAAATTCGTCACCGCCGTGGCGGCAGATGCTGTCAGTGTCGCGCAAACAGGCTTTGAGGCGCTCGGCAAATAATCGCAACAGCTTGTCGCCCGAGGCATAACCGAGCGAGTCATTTAAAAATTTAAAGTTATCCAGATTAAGCGCCAGCAGGCCAATTTTACTGTTGGCAGCGGTGGCGATAGAGACGGCGTTTTCTAGGCGGTCTCTGAACAGGGCAATATCAGGCAGGCCCGTGAGTGCGTCGTGCGAGGATAAATACTGGATTTCTTTTTGTGCAGACTTGAGGTCGCTGATGTCACTAAAGGTACCGACATAGTGGCTGACTTCGCCTGCCTCGTTTTTGACTTCTGTGATCGACAGCCATTCGGGGAACACCTCGCCGTTTTTGCGCCGGTTCCAGATTTCGCCACGCCAATGGCCAAAGTGGCTGACGCTCTCCCACATGCTGCGGTAAAAACCGGGGTCGTGCAGGCCGGAGGATAGTACTTTGGGTGTTTTGCCTTTGACGTCGTCCAGCGTAAAGCCCAGCATTTTGGTAAAGGCCGGGTTGACTGACAAAATGACATGGCGCACATCGGTCACCATGATGCCTTGCTCGCTGCCTTCAAACACTTTTTCAAACTGGCGCAGGCTTTCCTGGTATTTATTGCGGTTGAGCACAATGCCGATGATAGATGAGCCGATTTCAAGCAGCATGCGGTGAAACTGGCTAGGCTCGCGGTGCTCGAAGCTGGAGAGGGCAAAGGTGCCAATCACCTTGTTTTCGGCAGAAAAAATCGGGATAGACCAGCAGGCTTTTACGTTGAACTCATGTGCCAGGTGGCGAATATCCTGCCAGCGCTCGTCGGTTAAGGTGTTGCTAACATATTGCACTTTTTGCTGGTAGATGACATTGCCACAAGAGCCACCACCGGGGCTGGGGCGCAAGCCGTTGATTTTATCAATTTGTGCTGCGGTCAGGCTGGGGGCGGCATACACATTGAGCAGTGTATTGTTGTCGTCCATCAGCATGACTGAACTAAAGGCATTCGTCAGCAGGCTTTCTTCGAGGCGACAGATCTGGTTGATGACTTCCATGTGGTCGGCGCCACGCGCAACTGATTCAAGAATGGCGCGTTGCAGGGTGAGCAACTGGTTTTGTTCTTCCATAGACAGCGCGCCGCTGCCTACGGTGTTGGTAGGTGGAACCGATGACGCTGAAACAGTGGGTTGTGCGCTCACGGGAGGGTATCCAGTCTTTTATAGAGTGGTTTGTTTGCTAGGCAGTGTTCCTCTTTTGTGAATTGATGTCAATAGTGACGACCATTAGCCGGGTTGATGCTCTAGTTGTGGCATCACCCATTTGCGGAACATGAGCGGGGTAATCATGGTGGTGACCACGCCCATGAGCACCAGCACCGAGAACAAGTCCTGGCCAATAAAACCACGGTCATAGGCAATGCTGGCAATCACCAGCTCCATCACGCCGCGGCCATTTAGAATAAAGCCTATGCCGAGGGCGTCGCTTTTGGATAAACCAATGAGACGGCCACCCACCCAGCCCGCCAGAATTTTGGTGACGATAGACACCACCAGCACCACCGCCACAAACCAGAATGAGTCTATGACTTGCACTTTGAACTCCAGGCCGAGATAGGCAAAGAACACCGGCGCCAGAAAGCCGCCGGTGATCGAACTCAATGTCAGTTCGAGTTGTTTGTAGCGTGAGGGTAGGAAGAAGGTACGGTCTATGAGCAAGGCGCCAAAAAAGGCACCAATCACAAAGTGAAAACCAAGCGCGGCACTCACTGAGCCAAAAATGAGCACCAGTAGCAATAGCAGGCCAAACAGGGCTTCATTGCCAATCAAGTCGACCAATTTTTCTGACCACTTGTCTATGCTGATGCCTTTTTCAATTACTTTTTTAATGATCAGGCTGACGCTGACGATTAATACAATCAGCAGGATCAGCTTCCAGCTGGCATGAAAAATAGCGCCGCCCACGGCCTGGTAGGATTTTTGTTCTGGCAGGTTGAGGATCACGCCCAATACCAGCAAGGCGGCAATGTCGTTAAAAATGGCGGTGGCCACCGAGTAACGCGCAATGTTGGAGTCTAGCAACTTAAAGCTTTGCAAAATGCTCACGGTCACCGGCAGCGCGGTAATCGATACACACAAGCCCAGAAAAATAGTGCGGCTGACATCGAGGCCAAAACTGACGCCGACCAGGATGCCGCCAGTGAGCGGCAAAATAAAGCCTAGCAGCGCGATGACGATGCCTTTGCCGCGCATGGAGTCGATCACCTCTTTGAAGTTCATTTCGAGCCCGGCAGACAGCACAATCAAAAACACCGCAAATTCTGAAATACCGGTTAATGCCGGTGTGGGGGAGATCAGGTTGAGCAGGCTGGGGCCTAGAATCACGCCGGCCAGCATTTCGCCAATAATGGCGGGTTGGTTAAAGCGGCTGAATACTTGGCCCAACAGGCGGGCGGAGACGATGAGAATAAGCAGGGTAGTCAGTAAAGGCATGATTTTCTCTTTGTTTTATAACAAGACAGCCGCCAGTATTTGAAGGTTCTGCATGTGGAAACGCATAATAAAAATACATTCATGTATGTATGATTATTCAGAGTGTAAATCATTTATGCCGGTAGTGGCAGGCCTGGCTGGCAAAAAAGCAGTTTGAATAGATAAGGGAGTGGGCGAGCAGGGGCTGTGAGCCAACGATTAGTTGGCGAACACTTGTATCATTTCTTTGCGGTTTTTGCGCGTGCGTTTGTCTGCATACATGCGTTTGTCGGCGATGCGCATGAGCGTCTCGGTTTCGCTGGCTTCATGGCTGAACACCACGCCTACACTGGCGCCTGCGCTGGCAAAGCCTTCTTTTTGCATTTGCATGTGGGTGTATTCAAGCTGATGCTGGCACCATTCAACGTCATCTTCATGGCAGACAATCGCAAACTCATCACCGCCTAGTCGATACAGCTGGCCATGCGTATCCAGTTTTTTAGACAGGATCTCGCAGAAGCTTTTAAGCAGGTGATCGCCCGCTTCGTGACCAAAGTGATCGTTGACATGCTTGAGGTTATCTATATCAATAAACATCAGGCAACCATGCTCAGAAAACTGCAACATTTGGTTTTCGAGCGCATGCCGGTTGGGCACGCTGGTGAGCCGGTCCGTCATCGCTAATGAGCGCGTGCTTTGCAGCTCGGCCAGCATGTGTTCTTTTTCTTTGTGCAGCCGATTAATTTGATACGCCACCAGCAACGACAGCAAAATCGCTTCAACCGCTACCGCAATCAGCCCGAATTGCTCTATGGTCCAGGCATTTGAAGTTAGTCGCTCAGCGGTGATGGACAAGCCACCCAAGACGCCAAACACGCTGATGGCAAACAGGTAAAGCTGGGCTACCCGGTTTTTTTGCAGGCTGAGCCGAATGCCGCAGGCCAAGCCAAACACGAGGAAAATCGCTACGCCAAACCTATCCATCTCCAGCATCCAGTTGGGCAGGATCATCGCGGTGACCAGCAGCGCCAGCAGCCCTGCGCGTGCCACCATCGACAGGTAATACAGTTTGGCGTGATGAAATTGATTAATGCCCAGCAAATGACAGACAAAGCTGATGTAGGCCAGGTTGGAGAACAAAATCGGCAAACTGGTGAGGTAAAACCAGTGCCATTCAAACAATTGCTTAAAGGCGCCTAGCGCCGCGCTCTGAAAAACCAGGTTGCCCAGGATGAACAGTGCATACATGCGCTCTGTGGCGTGTCCACGGGTAACGCCAATCGCTGAGTAGTAAGTGAAAATGCCCAGTAGTACGCCCAGTAGCAATAGGCTGGTGCCGGTTGTGCGGTTGGTGAGCTGCTGGTAAGTGGCCAGTTCTGAGATGAAGATTTCAGGCTGCGCCAGATAGTAGGGCGACTGTAACCAGGTAATCAGGCGGTAGGTGCCAGGCACCAGATGAACGATACGGCCATGCCTGAGCAAAAACGGGTCGCTCTCCTCACTGCTTAAGCCCCCTTTGATGATGCTGGTTTGTTTGTTATCGTCGGTGATTTCGTGCTGAAAATGCGCAATGGTAGAGGTGTTTTTGAAGTCGATCACATACTGGTCAGCACGCGAGATTTTGAGCACACTTTGGCAGACAAATTTGCCGCCTTGCAGTGGAATGCTGGCGAGCACGACGCCCTTGCTGTTCATGCAGGTGGTGCCAAGCAACGTAGGATTGGCTGAGGCCTGCGGCACCAGGGAGCCCCATAACGCAATCAGCATCCAAAAGAAAAAACGTTGCAAGCCTATTGTCCAGTAAAGTGTCAAATCTCGACGCAGTGTACATGAAACATTCCGGCGGGCGGGCGGGACAACGCATTAAAGAAGGCAAAGAATTACTAACTAACGTGTGGCGAATTACTAATAAAAAACCCGCATAAATGCGGGTTTTTGTGGTGCTAAAAACGATTATTTATTTTCAACGGCTGCTTTGGCGGCATCGGCAGTTTCTGCGGCTTGTTGCTCAGCGGCGGCAGCGGCCTCTTTGGCTGCTTGTACCGCATCAGCTGCAGCATCTTTGGCTTCGCTGGCAGCGGTTTCAGCATGCTCTTGTGCAGATTCAACCGCTTGTTCGATTTGCGGCTCTTTGTCACCGCAAGCAACCAGCAGGGTGCTGCTCAAGGCGGCGATCAGTAATAAACGAATAAATGCTGACATAGTCGTGTCCTTTGTAAGATGAGTGTTGGTTATTATTGTGTGCAATGCTTATGCTGGAATACGCAATACCTGGCCAGGATAGATTTTGTCCGGGTGGTTGAGCATCGGGCGGTTTGCCTCGAAAATCTTCATATAGCTATTGGCATTGCCATACATTTCTTTAGCTACTTTAGACAAGGTATCGCCTTTGACCACCGTGTAAAACTTGGCTTCTGGCTCAGGCGCTGGTACGTGTAGCTGGTCTTGCACAGCCTCAACACCCGCCACATTGCCGCAACACAGCAGAATCTTTTCTTTATTTTCTTGCGTGTCGATATTGCCTTGCACAATGACTGTGCCGCTGGCGCCGTCAAATTTCACGTCGTAGCCGGTGGTTGGTAAATTGTTTTTGGCAATATAGCTTTGAATCGCTTGCGCTGCCGCGGCGTTGGCGGCTTCTACGTTTATCGGCGTCGGTGCCTTGCTGGCTGTTTCTTGTGCTGCTTTGGCTTCACCGGCGCCAAACAGTTTTTCACCTGCTTCTTTGATAAAAGAAAATAATCCCATCGCCTGCTCCTGACTTGTTATTTTGTGAAAAGAAATTTCATCATAACAAATTGGCGGCGTGGTCACTACCTATTCAGGCTGAAAATGTGGTCACTATGGCAAAGTTTGTAATTGGCTGGCTATTTGCTCACTGAGCAAGTCGAGGTCATGGCCCAACGCACGTACCAAGGCCGGATAGCCGTTTTCAGCTAAAGGGGTACTGAATTTGAATGACTGGCTGGGGCCTGCCGCCTGATTGGCCGTGATCAGTTGCCATTGGCCGCTGAGCACCGCATAACCACGCATCTGTCCGTGAAACTGCTCTATGGTCAGGTGCAGGGTGTTGGCAGCAGGCAAGCCAGGTTGCGGGTCAACCACCAGTGTATTGCCCAGCCGGCTGGCGAGGCGGGCACGCAGGCCGCGCCGTAGTTCTTGCGACAGATTATCTACCCACAGATGGTCGCGTGCTGGCTGCATGGTAATGTCGTCAGTCTGGATCACGATACGGTCTGTATCCAGGTAGTCAGCCAACTGCAGTCGGTTTAAGATCAGCGTGCGTGTCTGCGTCGCAGCAGCTTGCGGCAATGGGACTTCTGGCAGGCTGTAGCGTTCAGTCTTCACCGGCGGGTTGGATTTGAAACAGCCGCTCAGGCTGAGCCCGAGCAATACCGCCAGCCCAAGTCGTAATTGTGTTTGCTTTGTCATCAGTCGAGTTCCTTACGGGGCTGCCGGCGCTAGCGGCACCGGGTCGTTACCGGGTTTGCGGTCGAATAAAATGGCATTGGGCTGCTCGTTTAAGGTGCGCGCCAATGGCTGGATATCACGCAAGGCTTTATCCAGGCGCTGCAGGGTCGTTGTCAGTTCCTGATAGGCCGGAGATTCTGGCGACAGGCCTTTTAAGGTGGTGCGCAGCTCTTGCATGGTCTGGTTAATATTGGCGGGCATCTGCTGCAAGTCGGGCTGGCTGAGTAACTGATTCACCTGCTGGCTCAGGGTGCGGATTTCCTGCATGGTTTTTTCTGACTGCTGCAAGTTCTTATCCAGGCCGGATAACACGGGCTCGACTTTCAGGCCATTGAGTTTATCCAGCAGGTCAGACAGTTTTTGTTCAATCTGCGCCAGGTTAGTCGATGTTGTCGGCATCACCGGCAAGCCTTCAAAGCGTTCGCGGTGGTAAGTTTTATGGGCATGCCCGTCCATATTGAGGTCAACAAACACCGAGCCGGTAATCAGGTTGCCTGATTTGAGTGTGGCGTGCAGGCCACGTTGCAGCATCTGGGCGACCCTGGTTTTCCATTCCTCCAGATCGGCCTTGCCATTATCCGCCAGGCGGCCGGGCTCGAGGTGAATCAACACCGGGATGGCATAGCGGAAATCTTTTTTGCGTTCTGGCGAGTTAAATTTCCATGGCACATGCATCACTGTGCCCACGCGCAAGCCGCGAAACTCTACCGGCGCACCTTTGGATAAACCGCGGACGGTATCATCCACCAGCAGCACATATTCCAGGTATTGGTCGTAGGTTTGCTGGCGCGCGGCATCTTCATTGGCAAACAACTCAAACGTGGCTTCAGAGCGCACCGGATTGCCCATCGGCCTGTCGTCGGCATGGCCAAAACTCACGCCACCGGCAATCAGCGATTCTACGGTGGGGACGCTGGCTTTAAAGCCTTCAGAATCAAGTTTGACATCAATGCCAACGGCGGTCCAAAAGCGGGAGTTCTCGGTGACCAGCACATCGTAAGGGTGCTCAATAAACAACTCATGCTGCATTTGGCGTTGCTTGGGGTCAAACGTGGCGCTGACCACGCGGCCCACGCGCAGCCCCTGGTAAGTCACCGGGTCGCCCACGCGCAACGCATTGCCGACTTTGCCGATCAGGTTCACATGCACGCCTTTGGCACCATTGAGCGAAATAGGCGGCTGGTCCAGCACGGTGAACTGGTCAGTTTCTTCTAGGCTTTTACCTGGTTGCAACTGGATATAGGCACCAGAAATCACGGTATTGAGGCCGCTGATGCCCTCGAGCCCAATGCGCGGCTTAATCACCCACAGTTGGGTATCTTTAACCAGCATGGGTTGCGCCTTGGGGGTAATGCGCGCCAGCACTTCAATGTGCGTGAGGTCTTCAGACAAGGTGACTTGTTCTACCAGACCGATATCGACACTGTGTACTTTAATTTTAGTTTTGCCTGCCTCTATGCCCTCGGCATTAGTCAGTGACAGCGTGATTTGCTTGCCCGCCTTGGTGTAGTTGTCGTAGATCAGCCACAGGCCAATCAGCAGGGCGACAACAGGCACGATCCAGATCGGCGACAGCCGCGCTTGTTTGCTGACTTTGGCCAGCAATTGCGTATTTTCTTGATTGTTCTCAGTCATGCGTGTTTCCTTGGGTATCCCATAGCAGGCGCGGGTCAAACGCCATAGCGGCCAGCATGGTGGTAATCACCACGGCACAGAATGCCAGCGCCGCTGGGCCGGGTAGTACTGACATCAGGTTGCCTGATTGTATCAGTGCCACCATGATGGCGACGACAAACACATCAACCATAGACCAGCGGCCAATGAGTTCGGTCAGGCGGTAAAGCCTGGTTTTTTGTTGTGCCGATAACGGGCCGGGATGTTGTGCCAGGCAGGTGAGTAACACCAGTATCAGCATCTTAATAATAGGCACCAGCACGCTGGCGACAAAAATAACCACGGCAATCGGCTCAGAGCCATGTTGCCATAGCTCTAGCATGCCGCCAATAATGGTAGAGGCGTGGGTTTGCCCCAACGAGGTAGTAATCATCATCGGGTAAGCATTGGCCGGAATATAAAGCACCGCCGCCGTGATTAACAGCGCCCAGGTAAACTCCAGGCTATTGGGTTTGCGTATATATAAGGTGCTCCCGCAGCGACTACATGCATAGTGGGGCGGATGGCTGCTTGTTGTGGCCGCGACGGGGATGGTGTTGACCAGGCCGCAAGTGGCGCAACCGGTGGCATGCTGCGCGGCCGCATTGATGCCGCAACGCACACTGGTGTCTGGCGGCGGCTCACCGGCCAGCCGGTACCATAACCAGTCGATATCGACCGAGCGTGTGGTCATCAGTAGCAATAGCGCAAACACGCAATAAGCCCAGAACGAAGCCCCTAGTTGCACTTCGCCAATCTCGGTGAGTTTGACCAGGCTGACCAGCGCGGCGACCATAAAAACATCTGCCATCATCCAAGGGTGCAAGCGCGAAAACAGCCGCGCAATCACGTCGCTGTAGGCGCGCGGCACCCTGCGTAACACATTGGCCTGCATCAGAATCACGCCCACCAGGTATAAAGCGGGCAACACAAACGCGGTGCAACTGACAATCAGCGCCACCACGGGTTGATGCACATCGACCAGGGTGACGGCAGTTTGTGGCAGTTCAATCTGCGTATCCAGCCCGTTGGTGTCCATGCTGATAAACGGGAAAGCAACGGCGATAAGTAAGGTGAGCAGCGCACTCATGGCCAGCGCAATACTGCGCTGCACCGGGTGCAAATGGCGCCTGGCCAATACGTGCCCGCAGCGCGGGCAACTGGCGTGCTCACCTGGGCGTAGCACCGGGATCGCGCTCACCATGTCGCAGGCACGGCAGGCGCGTAGTCTGCGCCATTTTGTGTTTTGCTGGGTTGTCATACCGATGGTCAAAGGTCGTTAAATGATGGCTGCTTGGGTTAACGGGGGAGTCACTGTCATGGTAAACGGATTAGATTTTAACCCGCAAGAAAAATTCTGGCTGGCTAATGGCTAGGCTATTTCAATACTACGCTAGTTGATTGTTCAGTGATGCGCTTATCAGGCATGAAAGCCTGCCATCTGCATCACTGCTTTAATGAGCAGGCTGGCCATTGCCAAGGCGAAGATGCTGGCCAGCCAGATGAGGAAAAACCAGCCCAGGCGTTTAAGTGTATTTTTTTGCGCGTGGGTCATTAATGATAAGCCTCACCTTTATGCACTTTACCGCGAAACACATAATAGCCCCAGGCGGTATAGATCAAAATAATCGGCATAATAATCACGGCGCCAATCAGCGCAAATTGCTGGCTTTGCGGCGGTGCAGCGGCGGCGTATATGCTCATTTGTGGCGGGATAATATTCGGCCAGATGCTAATGCCTAAGCCTGCATAACCGAGTAATACCAGCGCCAGCGTATACAAAAATGGGCTGGTTTCTGCCTGGGTTTTAAGCGCGCGTTGCAGTTTGTAAAAGCAAACAATCACCAATAGCGGCACGGGTGACAGCCACAACAGGTTAGGCAGGCTAAACCAGCGCTCGGCGATACGGCTATCCATCCATGGTGTCCATAGGCTAATCACTGCAATAATCACCAGCAACGCGACAGAAATACGCTGCGATAACCTCACACACACTGCTTGCAGCTCGCCCGTGGTTTTAAAAATCAGCCAGGTGCTGCCCAGCAAAGCATAAGTGACCAACAAGCCTAGCCCGGTAAAAATAGAGAACGGTGAAATCCAGTCCAGCGGCCCGCCTGCATAGGCCTGGTTCACCACTTGAATACCTTGTAGGTAGGCGCCGAGTGTCATGCCCTGAAAGAAAGTCGCTGCGATAGAGCCATACAAAAAGGCTTTATCCCAAAAGTGGCGTTCTGCATCATGCGCCCTAAACCTGAACTCAAAGGCAACGCCGCGAAAAATTAAGGCCATTAACATAAATAACAATGGCAAGGAGAGGGCACTTAAAATCACCGAATAAGCCAGCGGGAATGCCGCCAGCAAGCCTGCGCCGCCTAGCACCAGCCAGGTTTCATTGCCGTCCCATACCGGGGCAACTGTGTTCATCATCAGGTCTCTGTCATCTTTGTCTTTAAAAAAGAGGTACAGAATACCTATGCCCAGGTCAAAGCCGTCCATCACGATGTACATCATGATGCCAAACAGGATAATGATCGCCCATACCAGTGATAAGTCCATTTATTTTTCCTTTCCTGTAGCGGGCGATTTGGCGTCAGGATGAAACTCCGGTGCCAGCGCAAATGCCTCGACGTCGCCCGGGTTCACCGAAATGGCGTCGCCCTGTAATGCTTCATCTGTTTTTGGCCCGATATTCACCAACCGCAACACATATAGCGTGCCCATGCCAAACACGGCCAGGTAAATGACGACAAACAAGGCCAGCGTCAGCCCCACTTCACTGGCGGTGTGTGGTGTCACGGCATCTGCCGTGCGTAACACGCCATACACCACCCACGGTTGGCGGCCAATTTCAGTGGTAAACCAGCCCGCCAGAATCGCAATAAGTCCGGCCGGGCCCATGGCTGTGGCAAATTTAAGGAAAGGCTTGTGTTGGTATAGCTGTTTTTTATAACGCAACCACACTGAAGTCATGGCCAACAGAATCATCAGCATGCCCAGCCCGACCATGATTCTAAACGTCCAGAAAATAATCGTGGCATTGGGGCGGTCTTGTGGTGCAAACTCCTTCAATGCCGGAATCTGCTCGGTGAGCGAATGGCGCAAAATCAAACTACCTAACACCGGGATTTCCAGCGCAAAGTGATTCTTTTCCTGCGCCATGTCCGGCCAGGCCATCAGCACCAAAGGCGTGGCTTCGTCACCTTTGTTCTCCCAGTGCGCTTCAATTGCGGCGATTTTGGCTGGCTGGTGTTTCAGGGTGTTTAAACCATGCATATCACCCACCACCACTTGTAATGGTGCCAGCAGCAATATTAACCATAGGCCCATTGAAAGCATCTTGCGCACGCTGGCATTGTCTTTGCCACGCAGCAATTGCCAGGCCCCGGATGCAACCACAAACAACGCAGTTGCCAGGTAAGCGCCAATCACCATATGCACCAGTCGATATGGAAACGACGGATTAAAGATGATTTTGAACCAATCGACTGGAATCACTTTGCCATTAATCAGCTCAAACCCCTGCGGGGTTTGCATCCAGCTGTTTGAAGCCAATATCCAGGTGGCCGAGACCAGCGTGCCAACAGCCACCATCAAAGTCGCCGTAAAGTGCAGGCTTGGCCCGACCTTGTTCCAGCCAAACAGCATCACGCCTAAAAAGCCAGCTTCGAGAAAAAACGCCGTCAGTACCTCGTAAGCCAGCAACGGCCCGGTGACACTGCCCGCTACACTAGAGAACCCTGACCAGTTGGTGCCAAATTGATAGGCCATGACCAGGCCAGAAACCACGCCCATGCCAAAACAGAGCGAAAATAGCTTGACCCAAAAATGATATAAATCGAGATAAACCGTATTTTTGGTTTTTAACCAGCTTGCCTCCAGCACCGCCAGGTAACTGGCCAGGCCGATCGTGATCGCCGGAAACACAATATGAAAAGAAATGGTGAACCCAAACTGGATTCTGGTCAAGGTTAATGCCAAATCAGACATGCTTATCCTTTTACATCACTGGCAATATTCGCACGGGTGTGGCTTTGCGTGCTTGCGCCCATTGAGTGGAAGTCACTCGCCAGGAAATATTATCAGCATTGACTCGTATTGATGACAATAAGTTTTGCGTGCGAGCGCAGCTATTTATTTCAGTTGTTCGAAATGCAGCTGAATAACGCTGCTTAAAAATGAATTGATTTCGCATTAAAACGCAATATAATGAACTTTAAGATAATTAAATATTAATTTATTGATGTCTAAAAGAACAAACTCACTTGAGAGTGCTAACCCGGATGTGCTAAAGGCATTAGAAGCGCTAGGTCTGCGCCTGCGTGCCAACCGCGTGGCTTTGGGCTGGACGGTGAAGGAGATGGCAAGCCGCTTGCTATGTTCACAGAACACTTACCGGGCGATTGAGGCTGGCAAGCCTAGCGCAAGCGTGGGCATTATTGCGAACGCATTATGGCTGTTTGGTCAATTAGACACCCTTGAAGCGATAGCGCCCATGCCTATTCATGCAAGTGCCAATACACGCGCAAGAAGAAAATCTGGTGCCACCGACGCCGCATTTATCTCCGAGGCTGAGCGTGATTTCTAATCGCACCATTTATATAGGTATGGCAACTAGGTCTGATGAAACTGTCAGGCCTGCGGCAGTCTTGAAACTCGCGCGCAGAGGTGTGGTTGAGTCTAGCCAGTTGGCTTACGGCACTGGTTTTTTAGCGGCGCCTGATGTCTTTGCATTAAACCCACTGCATCTTCCGCTTAAACATGCAATCGTCAGTGTGCCTGAGCGCCGCGTGCGTGATGGCGGCGCTTTACCGCTCACCTTGCGCGACGCGTTGCCGGATGCTTGGGGGCGCAAAGTGCTGGAATCCCAACAAGGCAGGGCACTCGATGAGATTGATGTGCTGCTGTTAACAAACGCGAATCGTGTGGGCGCAATGACTTTTGCCGAAAGCCTGCCGATTCAGCTTCAACCAGCTGAGGCTGACTTATTTTCATTAAATGAAATGTCAGAAGCGGTCAAAAGGTTAGAGTTTGCGATGGAGATCCCGTTACACATGCGTCGATTGCTCAACAAAGGCGGCAGCCTGGGCGGGGCGAGACCCAAAGCGGATTTTATTCATGACCATAAAAGATGGATTGCAAAATTCCCCGCCAACGGAGATGACCACGATGTTGAACTGCTTGAGGCCGCGATGCTTGAATTAGCTGGGCTATGTGGCATTGAAGTGTCTCCGCATACACTGGAAAAGACGCACCGCGGACACGCCTTGCTGGTGCAACGCTTTGACCGCGCGGGCAATATTGATGACGAGCGGCGCATTCATTATCTGTCAGCTTCTGCACTGTTAGATGTACCATATAATTCGAATAGCGGTAGCTATATCGAACTCGCGCAGGTGATCAGGCAGATTTCAGCCAAACCCGAATACGATTTAAATCAGCTATATCGCAGAATGGTATTCAACCTCATCATCGACAATACGGATGACCATGTAAAAAATCATGGCATGCTGCATGTCAAAGGCAATCAATATCAACTGTCACCCGCGTTTGACGTGGTGATGCAACTCAGCAATATCCATTACCAAGCACTGGCTATTTTCCCCGGTAATCATCTTTCCAAGCTCAGTGTCGCCATGCAGGCCGCGCCGCATTTTGGCATTAACGAAAGTCATGCCCAAGCGATGATTGAAGACATAGAGCACAAGGTAACGATGCAGTTGTTGCCGATGATTGAGAGACTTGGTGGCGATAGCGTGTTGATGAGTAGGGTGCAACAGTGCTTAGATCGTCAGCTTGACTTCATTCATGAATAACTGGTTTTAATGGGTGCGTAATAAAAGGAAAAGGCCTCGCATTTCTGCAAGGCCTTTTTAATTTGGCTCCTCAACCTGGGCTCGAACCAGGGACCTACGGATTAACAGTCCGGCGCTCTA
>Ga0066486_1000090_pt1 | contig 38639 bp, 36 predicted proteins | sample LakWasM128_HOW14_2_FD_59591 | JGI IMG/M metagenome (GOLD analysis project Ga0066486, IMG submission 59591) | Freshwater sediment methanotrophic microbial communities from Lake Washington under simulated oxygen tension - Sediment Metagenome 128_HOW14 | ecosystem: Environmental > Aquatic >... | reverse complement strand
TGCGCTGGGTGAAGTCGCCCGTTCCCATTATGTCCACAACACCAACCAATTGCTGGAGCGGCTGATTGATTGCGCGGAGGAGAAAGTATCCGCAAGCGATCGTGAAGAGCAAGGCTACCCCGAAACTCGCAAAAACCCCTGTGTTCGCTGCCTTGATGGCAAGGAGGATATGTTCCGTATCCTCTTCCGCACTCTTCTTGTTGTAATCAGTAATTTCATAGATGGTGGATCTGGTTTGCGCAAACTTCGGTATCAGGCTGGCTGTCAATAATGCGCGAGCGTCTTTGCCGTGTGGATCGGACACACTCAACTGGAAGACTTCTTGTTGGATCGCTTCGTATTCAACTAGCTGTGCCTTGAATGCATCGAACTTTTCTCGATCTTTTGCTGCGAAGATGGACTCCTCATAACCTTGGAGCAGACTTTCCCTCTCGGTGTGGTTGGTTTCGAGCTTCGATGCAATTTTGCGCATCATTGTTGCATCCTCTTCCAGGATGTGTTGCGCGGTCAGTGCGAAGTCCAGGATCAAGGTTGTGGCGATACGACCGCTGTAATACCCCCCGGGCAAAGAATCCTTTTCCAACTTCTCGGTTTCCTCCTTAATGCTCGCGAGTTGGGTATATACAATCCCTCCCATCAGGAACATCAAGGCAAGAATGAGCGCGAAGCTCCCCAGTATGCGTTAGCGTATTGTCCAGTTATTCATTGCCAGCCTCACTTTTTAATATTATTGAAAAGCAGCCCCTGCAAATTGATTCTGGTACTCAGCTTTATATGCGCACCTCAAGCCAGCTGATGAGCGATTGAGAGGTGATTCCGGATGTATTGGGAATGGATTTGCCGTAAAAGATTACACTCTAAAACATAGCAAATCCAGATAAAAGAGTTTATGCATGAAGATGTTACAAATATTATCGATCCATGCAGCCACATTCTGCGAACAGAATCCGGACTGCGCATTAAATGAAAAAAAGCGTATAAAAGCTGCCACGATAAAAACCGCAAAGGGTCAATGAATGTCCATGAAACACTGCCTTGCGCTCATGCTCGGCGTCCTCACCGCAGAGCCGCTGATGGCGAAGGACGCCGCGACGGAGCAATACAACGTTTCCATCGCTCGCGAGCAGTACAACAATGCACGATCCGAGTACGAATCCATCTCGGAGATGGCTGAGGCGCAGGCAGGGCGTGTCGCGCAAGAGCAGGCGCGGCTCGATGAGCTCAGAAAGCGGCAGAAGGCCGCCAGGGCGCGACTGGATATCGCCAAGGACAAGCTGAAGCAACGGGAGCAGGCACTGGATAAAGCCTGGGGCAACTGACCTGTACATGAGCATGCAATTGAAAATGTCTGACGAACTGAGACCGGCCGCGCTCCATTGGCTGACCGAGCCTGTTCCGGCCGGCAAGGTGGCGGGCGTGTCCGAAATGGCTCGCCGCTGGGCGGCGGGAAGCATGACGCTGGATACCGAAGCTGTTCTATCGACTGAAAATGCGGTTCCCGGCCGTCCGGCCAAGCCGGAGCTGGTGCCGCCCGCATCCCTCAAGAGGCGGAGCATGGCGACCGTAGAAGGGCGCGCCGTGATGATACATGCGCTGGCGCATATCGAATTCAATGCCATCAATCTGGCGCTGGACGCGGTCTGGCGTTTTGCGGGCATGCCCACGCAGTTTTACACCGATTGGTTGCATGTCGCTGCGGAAGAGGCCTACCACTACACCTTGCTTGTGGGTCATCTACAGTCGCTCGGATATGCTTACGGCGATTTCCCGGCACATAACGGGCTATGGGAAATCGCGGATCGCACCAGGGACGATGTGCTTGCCCGCATTGCACTAATCCCGCGCACGATGGAAGCGCGCGGCCTGGATGTTTCGCCCGGTTTGCGCGACAAGCTGGCCCAGGCGGGGGATCGCGACGCCGCGGCTATCCTGGAGATCATCCTGCGCGACGAGATCGGGCACGTGCGCATCGGCAACCATTGGTATGGCTGGCTATGCGGGCAGCGAAACCTGAATCCGCTGGATACCTACGAGCAATTGGCGCTTGCCTATAAGGCTCCGGCCCTGCGCGGGCCGTTCAACATCGAGGCCAGACTGGCCGCCGGGTTTACCGAGGCGGAGCTGGATGCGCTGACGCTTAATCCGCCTCGTGCAACCGGGTATGATCAATGACTTTGGCGATTCTTTCGCCATAGAGTCGCGCCACCACGTAAGAGTCATCCCACACACGATTCAGCTTCCGCTTCTTACCGTCGAACTCGCTATTTCCCTAGTATCGGAATCAATGTGCGAAGGAAGAAAAGATGAAAATCTTATTATGGATAGTCGGCATTATTTTTCTGGTCGGGTTGCTGGTAGTCACCGGCGTTATCAAACTGATTTTTTGAACGGATCCTTGAAGAAGCCTGCCTGGCGGCGGGCTTTTTTCAAGGTAGATCGCTTCCGCCGCGGGCGCCGGAGGATACCGATAATGAATCCAGTTTGCGCATCGTCGCGGTTATCCCTTCCGCTATTTCAGTAAAGGCAGCATGCGCCGCAAGGTGTTGTCGCGCACCAGATAGTGATGAAACAGCGCGGCGGCGGTATGCAGGCCGATCAGGTAATAGCCGATGGTCCCGCCGGTCTCGTGGATTTCCTTGATGGTTTTGGCCAGTTCCTTGTTTTCGCCGATGAGCGGCGGCAATTCGAGACCGAAAAAGGGAATCGGTTTTCCGGCGGCGCTCAGGATCAGCCATCCTGCCAGCGGCAACCCCAGCAGCAACAGATAAAGCAGGCCATGTACTGCGCCGGCGCTGATTTTCTGCCAGACAGGAGGGGTGGGAACGATGGCCGGCCTGGCAGCGCGAATATTTACGAAAAGGCGCAGCCACGCGAGAAAGAATATCGACAAGCCCAGCATGAAGTGCCAGGTTTTCATCGCTTCGCGCGGGTCGCTGCCCTTGGGGTAGAGTTCGCGCAATTCGATCAGCAGGTAAACAGCAACAATCAGGATGGCAATCAGCCAGTGCAGGCCGATGGTCAGGTTTCCATAGCGGGAGGAAGCGGCGGCAGAGGTCATGGTACAAGTCCTTGGTCACAGTGTGATTATTATTGTAGGAGCTTGCGCTTAACGGAAGCTTAATTGAATGGCGAGATTCCGGTGAGCGCCCAGGCCCGCAAATGCGGGCTTTTTTTCGTATGGGGTTTCCGTTTCGATGCATTCTTCCGATCAAGATCAATTACAATCACGTCCCCATCACCGTCAGGTAAATCGGCAACAGAATCAGCATCATGCCTATTAAACGTTACGCAAGATTTTTCATGCGGCTCGCCGTCGCGCTGAGCATTGCGACCTTTGTTGCGATTGCCCAATATGCCGTCTGGGCATGGGTCAATCGCGGCGTGGAAATGACCGATGCGGAACAGCGCATCGCAGGCTTTGCCTACAGCGGCTACGGACGCGACCAGAGCCCGCTGACGCGGGAATATCCCAAGGAAACCGAACTGGCGCGCGACATAGACCTTCTCGCCAAATTCACCAAGCGTGTCCGCACCTATAGCTCGATCGACAACGCCGCCGTGGTGCCCCTCACCGCGGAAAAGGGACTCAAGCTGACCAACGGCATCTGGCTCGACCAGAGCGTGGAGCATAACCAGCGCGAGATCGAAGAGGGCATCCGGCTCGCCAACCATTACAAGCACATCGACCGGCTGATTGTCGGCAACGAAGCGGTATTGCGCGAAGACATGACGCCGGACACGCTGATTTTCTACCTGAAGACCGTCAAGGCCGGAACCCGGAAGCCGGTTTCCACCGCCGAGCCGTGGCATATCTGGCTCAAGTATCCCGAACTCGCGGACAGCGTCGATTTCATCACCGTGCACCTGCTCCCCTACCACGAAGGCGTGCCAGCCGAGGCCGCCGTCGCATATGCGATGCAGCGTTATGACGAGCTTGCCAAGGCTTATCCGAAGAAAAAGATCGTGATCGGCGAAATCGGCTGGCCGAGTCGCGGCCCTGCGGTCGAGGCGGCAATCCCTTCGCGCGCCAACGAAGCCCTGTTCCTGCGCACCTTCCTGTCGCAGGAGCGTACCCGTGCTCTGGATTATTACGTGATGGAAGCCTTCGACCAGCCCTGGAAAGTGGCGCTTGAAGGCTGGGCCGGCGCCTACTGGGGAGTTTTCAATGCCGACCGCGAACCGAAGTTCTCACTGACCGGCGATGTGCCGAGCGATATCAATTGGCAAAGCAAGGCGCGCGAAGCGGCGGCTTACGCACTCATCCCCATGGTGCTGATCGCCTATCTGTTGGCCGGCTGGAGCCTGTGGGGCCGGGTGTGGTTGACGCTACTGGTACAGGCTTCGGTGGCGACGCTGATCGTCGGCATCAACGTGCCGGCAGATTATTACCTGACGCCGAAAGACCTCGTGGGCCTCTCCGTGCTGATCGCCGCCACGCTGATCACCATCTCGGTACTGCTGACCCACGGTTACGAGTTCGGCGAGGTGCTGTTCAAGCGCATCTGGAAACGCCGTTTCGCCCCTTTGCCTGCGCTGCCTCCGGAAGAGGAGCCTTTCGTCTCCATCCATCTTGCGTGCTACAACGAGCCGCCGGAAATGGTCATCGAGACCATCGACAGCCTGGCGCGGATGAATTATCGCAATTTCGAAGTGCTGGTGATCGACAACAACACGGCGGATGAAGCGCTGTGGAAGCCGGTCGAGGCGCACATGGCGACACTCGGGCCCAATTTCCGTTTCTTCCACCTGCGCCCATGGCCGGGTTTCAAGGCCGGCGCGCTCAATTTCGCGCTCAAGGAAACCGATCCCCGCGCAGGGGTCATCGGCGTGGTCGATGCCGATTACGTGGTCGATTCGGACTGGATCGCCACGCTGGTGCCGCATTTCGTCGATGCACCCGATGTGGCCGTGGTGCAGGCGCCGCAAGCCCATCGCAACTGGGAAACACAGCCCTTCCGCCGTATGTGCAACTGGGAGTTCGACGGCTTCTTCCGCATCGGCATGCACCACCGCAACGAGCGCAACGCGCTGATCCAGCACGGCACGATGACGCTGGTGCGGCGCAAATTTCTGGACGAAGTCGGCGCCTGGTCGGAGTGGTGCATCTGCGAGGACTCCGAACTCGGACTCCGTCTGCTGCGCAAAGGTTACGACACCCGCTACGTGGATCGCGTGCTGGGTAAGGGCCTGACCCCGGCCAACTTCTCCGCAATCAAGAGCCAGCGGTTCCGCTGGGCATTCGGCGCGATGCAGATTCTGAAGGCGCACCTGCCGGCGCTGCTCGGCCGCAGCCGGCTCAATCTGGCGCAGCGCTATCACTTTCTTACCGGCTGGTTCACCTGGTTCGGCGACGCGCTGCAACTGGTGTTCACCTTCGCCGCGCTGCTGTGGAGCATCCTGATGATCGTCGCGCCGGAATCCTTCGGCCTGCCAATGACGGTGCTGGTCGCGCCGATGCTTGGGTTCATGGCGTTCAAGACCGCGATGGGGCCCATTCTCTACCGGCGCACGATGAATTGTCCGTGGGTGGATATCGCCGGTGCATCGCTGCTTTCGGCGGGCATTTCGCACGCCGTCGCCCGCGGCATTTTTGCCGGTATTTTCAGGAAAAAAGGCGAGTTCATCGTCACCCCCAAGGGCTGGAAGGCCAAGCGAGGGTTGGCGTTCTTCGGCCCGATACGCGAAGAGATGGGCTTGCTGCTGGCGTTGCTGATATGTGTGGTGAGCGTTTCCGCCACGCTGGGAGTGCAGGACCCCGCGGCCAAGGCATGGGTCGCCGTGCTGATGTTCGCCACGATTCCGTACTGGGCGGCGCTGGGTTGCCAGATTGCCTCGTACTGGCCCGAAAAAGCCCCGCAAGATAATCCCATAAATCCTTCGTGAGGTCAGGATGAGCCGTATGCATGCACAGGTTTTGAAACTGCTGTTGAGCGGGCTGGCCGCATTGGGAGCGGCGCTGTGGGTGCGCTATGCCCTGGTGGAACAACAGGGGATGGACTTGCTCTGCGCGCAGGCTGCCAATGTGGGCTGCTTGGTGCGCGAAACCGCCATCGCCATCTTCACGCAGCAGCGGCTGGGATATTTCAGCCTGGCCGCCGCGTTGCTATCGCTGACTCCACTATTGCGGCCGCTCGCCTGGGCGGGCTGGGTCGCCGGCATCGCCGGACTGGTGCTTTATTGTTACGAGCCGTCGGCGCCAGCGGTGGTACTGGCTTTGCTGGTGTTGGCGAGGCCGGTCGCGGCCAGCAACAAACAAAGCGCCAGCCATGCCTGAGCCTGCGGGTTCAGCGGCTCCATCGCCCAGCGCGCGATGCCGCCCAGCGCGATGATGCCGGCACACAATTTCTCCTCCCGCCCGCTGCGCGACAATCGGCACAGCGTCAGCAGACTGAGCAAAGGGATGGCGTATAGCCACATCGGAAAATCCCGGTAACGCGGGTCGGCCAGCAACAGCAAGGCCGCCGTTGCCGCCCCGAACAGGACCGTCATGCGCAAGGCCGGAGCCCAGCGACCGGTCTTTTGCTGCATCGCCTCCATGAATCCCGGCAACACATTCTGATCGCGACGTCCGGCCATGCCCAGCACCAGCCCGATGCCTGCCAGCGCGATCATGCCCAGCACCGTCCATTCCCAGGGATTGCGGTAGGCGACTTGCCCATGTTCCCACGCCAACCAAAGAACTCCACCTGCCCAAGCGCCTGCGGCAAAGGATGTTAGCAAGCGCCAACTACGGGCCTGACCAAGCAGGCAAGCCAGCCCAAGACTTAGCATGCTGCCAGCCAGTGCCGCAAGCAGATAGGGTTGCACCGAGGCGCGTTGCTGTACCGGCCCCGCAAAAGGGAATTTGGGCTGCAAATCCTGATCCAGAATGCCCCAGTAACCGCCTACTGTGCCTTCCAGTTGGCGTTTCCACGGTTGGTCGACAGCTTCGATGACGTTGTAATCCCAGGCCTCATCGTGGGCCTTGCGGATAAAGCTGCGCACATATAGCGCCTGTTCCACCGTGCCTGGCCGCGCCCCCTCGCGCTGCCGGCCTGCGCTGGGCCAGCCGGTTTCGCCGATCAGCACCGGTTTCCCGTAATGCTCCAGCATGCGCTGGCGTACTTGCGCCACATGCTCCAGCGCGTGATCTACTGCCACCGGCTCATCTTCCCAATACGGCAGGATATGTATCGTCAGGAAATCCACGCCTTTCGCCAGACTGGGATGGCGCAGCCAGAATTCCCATACATCGGCATAGGTGACGGGCACGCTGACTCGCCCGCGAACTTCGTCCAGCATCGTGCGCATCGCCGCCTCGGTTTGTTCCTGGCGCAGCAACACCTCGTTGCCGACAATCACGGCGCGCACCGCGTCAGGGTACAGGTTGGCGAGCCGGATGGCGGTTTCGAGCTGCGAGCGATTCGCCACCGGATCGCGCCCTATCCAGGCGCCGAGCAGGACCTTCAAGCCGAGTTTCTGCGCCAGCTCGGGCACGTATTCCAGACCTTGATCGACGGCATAAATCCGCACGCAATGAGTAATCGGCGCCAGGGCTGCCAGATCGGATTCGATCTGTTTCCTGGGAATGCGCATCGCCGGATCGAGCGGCGTCTGTCCCGGCAAATGGTAAGGCGCGTAAGACACGCAATCCAGCCGCTCTCCCTCTGCCAGATGCAGGCCGGGAATCGCCACTGGGCGAGTCTGCCAGGCAACCCAGAAGGTGAGCAGCAGAAAGGCAATGAAATGCAGGAAGAAATGCCTGCGCCAGAAGGCAGGGGAAGAGGTATGGCCGGAGGTCATGGAGGTGCACGATTACAAAGTTGGATAGGCGCATATTGTATGCGCTGTTGCCGCTTCCTCTGTCGGCGACAGGTTTTCGTACCCCTTGGGATGGTTACAACACTTGAGGATACAATGCGCAGGCCGAGCCAAAACCGAATACCGTCAGGGACTTGCCTTTTTTAAGATAAGGCTCGAATTTTTGTATGACGCAATCTGCTTGCGGTGCAATTTCGGGAATTCGGGAGGTTTCGACCAATAGCACTAGCGGAGTTTTTGTTTCGCGCAGGGATTGCAGGGAAGCCTGATCCAGCATGGTGATATCGCGCCGGGCGTAATACACCAGTCGTTCATCCAGGTCGCGGTAGCCGTAGATCGGGATGCCCTTGACGCTGCTTATCCAATGCGTGAATTTCGGAAATGCCGAGTATCGGTATTCGAATACGCGCGCTTCGACCACGGCATAAAAAACCGCATATCCCACAGGCAACAAAATACCCGCTACCAGCAACGACCGGCGTATTGCCGGGCCCGCAGCCGCATACAGCTCGCCGAGACGCTTGCCCAAAAGAATGGCGATCAATGGATAGGCCGGCAGCAAATACTTGGCGTGCTTGTCGCTAAAGGCCGTAAAAATCAGCAGCGGCGTCAATACGGCCAGCAGCAATGCCATGCTGTCATGTTGATTTTTCCAGCGACGCCAAGTGGCAAGCGGGGCCACGAACAACAGCAGGCTGGCAGGAAAGAAATCCGTCATCAGCCAGAGAAAATAGCTGAAGACAGGTTCGCCAGCGGAACCGTGAACCTTGTTCAGGATGTCTTTCTGAATGGTGGCCTGCCAGATCTCTAAACCCATTTGCCAGGTGACGGCCGCATACCAGGAGGCGCCCACGACGAAAAAAATGCCCCAGCCTACGGGATCGCGCAACGCCTGCCATTGGCGCGGCTGGCGATGGCAAAAGGCATCGATCAGCAAGGGAAGGGTAACGAACAGCAGCGCAAGCGGACCTTTGGCCAGCACCGCCGCCCCCAGCAGGAAGTAACTGAGCCACAGCCATTTGCGCTCCCCATTGCCCCGGGTAAAGTTCAGCGCGGCCAGGAGCGCGAAAAAGCACAGGGCGGTCAGCAGCATTTCAATTTCCGCTCGACGGGCGAACATGGTAAAGCCGGTATTGGCAATCAGCAGTTGCACCGTGAACAATGCCGGCCAGGCGCCGAACTGGCGCAGCGTATAACGGTAAGCGACCACGCTGACGGACGTTGCCGCCAACGCGGCAGGCAAACGCACCGCCCACTCGTTGGGGCCGCCGAACAGATAGGCGCTGGCAGTTCCCAGCCAGTACAGCAATGGGGGTTTGGTGAGATAGAGCTCGCCATTTAGCCGGGGCAGCAACCAGTCGCCGGTGGCGAACATGGTGCCGATCGGGATGGCCCGGCGCGCCTCGTTGTAAGACATCAGGGCGATGTCGCCCAGCCCCCAGTAAAATATCGTCGCGCCGATGACAAGCGTCGCATAGAGCAGCCTGCGGTAGAGCTTGGATTCGGCAGGATTCATTTGAGGGTTTTTTGCAAACAGCTTGCCCGAGCGGGAATGCATTGCCTGTCGATTTTGTAGGAGGCCACGGCGGCGGGGCTTGTGTCATAAACATCGATATCGAGGCGTGCAGCATTCACGCTCAAGCCGACAAAACCGTGCTCTGCTCTGAAGAAACGCAAATCCGGGGATTGTTTCTTCATGGGATAAGTCTTCGCGCCGCCTGCGCCATTCACGATCTGGACCGGCTCGCCGTCGCGCGCGATGACCTGCTGGTTATGATCGTGGCCGGCTAGATATACGTCAACATGCGCGTCCTGCATGGCGGCGAGCAGGATGGCCGCTTTTTCCCTGTCCTGCCCGTAGTGCTTTCCGTAAGTCCTGACCGGATGGTGCCCGGCTACGATTTTCCATACGGGGTCGTTCGCGGTATCGGAGAATTGCCGGCGAAGATAATCTGCCTCTTGCAGCAGATTCTCGCGGTCAACATTCGTGTCCAGGAAAACGATGCGCAGCAAGGGACGTCCATTGACCCGACCGAAGTCGGAAGAGTAATACGTCTGCGGCATGCGCCAGCGATTCGAGCCCAGGTGCTTCTTGGAATATTCGATTTCCACATTGGATTCTGTTGCGGTGACCGAGTCATGATTGCCTAGCACCGCATAAAATGGAACGGCGCTCAAATAGTTGCCGGAATATACCTCCTCAAATCTGGAAATCCATTCGGAACTATGCAGGGTGAGTTTCTTGCCCGAATAAAAGTTATCGCCCAGCAACACCACAAAATCGATCTTGCGGGTTTTCTCGGCCAGCTTTTCCATGGCATGCGACACCGCCCATTGTTGTATTCCTCCGCTCCCCTGGTCGCCGAGTGCATAGAAGGTGATGTTGTCCATTTTCCCGGGGTCGGAGGGAATGCGCTGAATGGCGGGGTGCGTGTAAAGATAAAAGCCGAACGCCGTGGCAAGCAGCAGTGCCGCCAACAGATAGGCGATGGCCCGCATATATTTTTTCATTTCGATATTTCCGTAGCGGCAATCAGGAGCTGCACAGGATCAGCCGGCTTTTTCAGGCGGCATATCTGCCTGAAAAGCGCGTTTTTCACGGTGTATCAGCATCAGATTGCGGGTGTAGACCAGTGTGCCGGGCAACTGGCCGAGGATGATGACCGGTTCCGCCCTGTGCAGGCCATAGGCCAGCACGGTGAGCCCGCCGATCAGGCTGAGGTACCAGAAGCTCACCGGAATGACGCTCTGTCGATGGCGCTCGCTGTGTATCCACTGCACCACGAAGCGCATCATGAACATGGTCTGGCCCAGCAGGCCGATCACCAGCCATAGGACGTCGACCGACCCCATGCCGTTGAAATAGGCCTGCCAGTTTGCAATGAGGTGGCCGAGGTAATAGCCGAGACCGTGATCCATGTTATTCCTCGCTTACCACGGGCCGTTTGGCGCGGCGTAACAGCCAAAGCATGCCGGCCAGATCGACGATGCCCACCAGCAGGCGGTCCAGGGTGCCGTAATTCGATACCCCGCGCTCGCGCGGCCGGTGGTGGACAGGAACCGACACGACACGGCCGCCGCAACGCTGGACGAGGGCAGGCAGGAATCGGTGCATATGATCGAAATACGGCAGATCGAGAAATACGTCGCGGCGGAACAATTTGAGGCCGCAGCCGGTATCGGGCGTGCTGTCCTGCAGAATGCGGGAGCGCACGCCATTGGCGATCACCGACGAAACCCGCTTGATCCAGCTGTCGCGCCGTGCATGGCGGCGATTGCCGCCGACCAGATACACGCCTTCCTCCAGCGCCGCCATCAATGCCGGAATGTCAGCGGGGTCGTTCTGCCCATCACCATCCAGCGTGGCGATCCATTCTCCGCGTGCCGCCCTGACGCCGCTGCGGATGGCGGTGCTCTGGCCGCAGCTCCTGACGTGGCGCAGTACGCGCAGTTGCGGCAATTCAGCCTGCATGGCCTTTAATTGCGGCAGGGTGTCATCGCTGCTGCCATCGTCGACGTAGAGGATTTCATACTGCACTACTCCATCCAGGGCGGCGCGGATTTCTTCCAGCAAGGGGCGAATGTTGCCTGCTTCGTTGCAGACGGGGACAACGACGGAGAGCCATTGAATCGACAGGGAAAGAGGCAGCGGCAGTGACTGCGAAGCGATGGGATTCTTCATGGGCTGCTTTTCTGCACTTCCCATGCCAGTACCCGTCAACGCGAGGCAAGCCGCGCGAAATGTGGCTGAATGCTTAGATAAATCTGTTTAAAAACAGATTGTTGTTGATTTATACGGGCGGCTGTGTGTTTCTGGAAGAGGCCTGCTGGATGGGTCGCATAGTCGAAACTACCCATGCAAAACTTGCGCGATCACGCAAAATATTCGCGCAAATTTTGCATATCAATACACCCTGGCGTTATCGAATTGAATCCTGACCAGCAGTCCGCCGCCGGGCGCGTTGCTTAGTTCCAGCGTGCCGGCGTGCTTGTGCAGCGCGCGCTGGGCAATGGCGAGGCCCAAGCCGTAGCCCGATGCCTGGGTTTTATCCTTCTCGGGCGGCAAACGGTAGAAGGGTTGAAAGACCTTGGTCAATTCTTCCTCCGGGATGCCGGGGCCGTGGTCGCGGATCAGCACGGTGGGCTTGTGCGATTCGCCGGTGAGGCGGATTTCCACGGCGCTTGCGTTGGCGGTGTACTTGATGGCGTTGCGGATCACATTCTCGAAGGCGCGCCGCAGCAGTTCGCGCTGGCCTTCGACCTCGGCCTTGATGTCGGCGCGATACTCGATCGTGCGGCCGTTGGCCTGAGCTTCGAAGCTGACGTCCTGGATGATTTCCTCCAGCAGTTCGTCGATGCTGACTTTTTCCTTCCCGTCGTTGCTGAGGCCGGATTCGAGCCGCGCCAAGGTAAGTATCTGCCCGAGCAGTTCGTCCAGGCGCTCGGACTCGCGTTCGATGCGGCCGAGCGCCATCGCGACCTTGTCCGGCTGCTGCTGGGCGATGCCCACGGCCAGGCGCATGCGCGCGACCGGCGAGCGCAGCTCGTGCGAAACGTCATGCAACAGCTGCCGCTGCGAGTTCAGCAAGGTTTGCAGATGCGTCGCCATGAAGTCGAAATCCTTGCCGAGATCGGAGAGTTCGTCGTTGCGGCTGCCGATCAGCGGGCTGACGCGAGCGTTGAGGTCGCCTTCGGCGAGGCGGGTGCTGATCCTGCGCAAATGGCGGATCGGGCGGCTGAGATAGGTCGCGAATATCGCGCTGAACAGCAGGCTGGCGAACAGGGCGATGACGATCTGGATGCCCGGCGGCGGCATGCGCGGCGGGCCGGCATCTGCGCTGGCGGCGGGCAGGAAGAGTACGTATTCTTCGCCGCTGGGCGCACCGACGCGCTTCACGCTGTGTTTCAGCCTGCCGTGCTGCAATGCCGCCCGCGCCTTTTTCAGCGCGGCAGGCGGTACGGTGCGCCCCAGTGCGTCGCGGCCTTCCGTATCGACGATCAGCACGCGCGGCGACCTGTTCTTGCCCGGCCATTCCTCGAGCAGCGCTCGTGCGCCGGCCACCCCGGAATACCGCACCGCATTGGCGACAACGCCGACGACGAACTCGGCGCGCCGGTCGCGCGAGATGCCTTCTTCGTTCTGCAAGCGCTGGTCGTGCAGATAGACCGCCCCGCCGATGCCGGCGCCGATCAGTACCAGCGTGATGGACAGGCCGAAGAACAGTTTCCAGAACAGGCGTCCCATCACTTAACCCGAAATGAACTGGTAGCCGACGTTGCGCACCGTCTGGATGGGCGAGCGGCCATCGTCCAGCGTGCCCAGCTTTTGCCGCAGGTTGCTGACGTGCACGTCGATGCTGCGGTCGTATTTGGTTTCCGGCCGGCCCAGCGCCTGCACAAACAGGTCGGCCTTGGTGACGACATGGCCGGCGTGCTTGATCAGCACTTCCAGCAGTGCGTATTCGCTGGTGGTGAGCGACAGCGGCTGGCCGTTCCATTCGATGATGCGTTCGGCGGCATGCAGTGCGGCCCGGCCCACGCGCAGCACGCCGTCGCGCTGCGCCGCCGCATCGCGCACCACCACCCGGCGCCGGATGGCGTGCAGGCGGGCGACCAGCTCGCGCGGATTGAACGGCTTGGTGAGGTAGTCGTCGGCGCCGAGTTCGAGCCCGACGATGCGGTCGATGTCGTCGCCCTTGGCGGTGAGCATGATGACGGGAATCTGGCTGGTGTTGCGGATCAGGCGCAGCGTGTCGAAGCCGTTCATGCCCGGCATCATCACGTCCAGTACCACGAGGTCATATTTGCCGGACAGCGCCATGTGCGCGCCGGTCTCGCCGTCGTGGGCGAATTCCAGGGCGAAATCCTCGGCTTCCAGATATTCTTCCATCATCTGGCAAAGTTCGATGTCGTCGTCGATCAGCAGGACTTGCAGCACGCGTTATCGTTTCCGAATTAAGAGGTTGGATGTGATTCTGCCAAAATTTGGTGGGCGCAGGGTGCCCCCCTTACATACTTTTACGTACTATTACGCGCCCTGAACGCAAGCCTACACGCAAATCCGGAAAATGATCGTCACGTTCATTGTTCACAGACCATCGGAGGTCCATCATGGGTAAGTCTCATAAATATCTGGTTTCCGCCGCGCTGATCACCGCATCGTTGTTCGCTGCCGGTACGGCCATGTCCGGCGAGGGCGAGCGCTGCGACAGCAGGCATCACGGCAAGATGGGAGCGCATGGCGACATGCATCACGGGTTCCATCAGAAGCTGAAGGAGCTCAACCTGACCAGCGAGCAGCAGGCGCGGGTGAAAGAGATCATGGACAAGCAGAAGCCCCAGCGCGAAGCCCACATGAAGGCCATGCAGGAGTCGCGCCAGGCATTGCGTGAAGCGACGCGCAGCGATGCCTACGATAGCGCCAAGGTGCGCGAAATCGCCAACAAGCAGGCCGCGCTGCATGCCGACATGATGGTTTTGCGCAGCGAGACCATGCATCAGATTTATGGCCTGCTGACCCCGGAGCAGAAGCAGAAGTGGGATGCAAAACGCTCGCGTCATGATGCGGTCGAAAAGAGCTGATAATCTCTCCCTTTTGAATTGATTTATTCCCTTCTCCGGGCAACGCAAAAAGCGCGGCCCGGAGTTTTTTAGTTTTTTCTGTGATGCCATGAAACTCAACAACACCCTATCTCTGCTGACTTTGCTTCCCGTGTTGCTGCTGCTGGCAGCCTGCAATCCTTCGTCGGGCGAAAACAAGGCGCCTCCGCCCAAAACGGCCGAGGTCGGCGTAGTGGAGATCGCGCCCAGCACCCAGCCCATTGTGACCGAGCTGCCGGGCCGCACCAACGCGCGCATGATCGCCGAGATCCGCCCGCAGATCGGCGGGATCATCCAGGAACGCACATTCGTCGAAGGCGCGCTGGTCAAGGCCGGGCAGACGCTGTACCGCATCGACCCCGCGATGTACGAGGCCGCTTACGCCAGCGCCCAGGCCTCGCTGCAGAAGGCGGAAGCTACTTATAAGTCCAGCAAGGTGAAGGCCGAGCGCTATACCGAGCTGGTCGCGATCAATGCCGTCAGCAAGCAGGATTACGACGATATGCAGGCGACGCTGAAGCAATCCGAAGCGGATGTTGCGCTGGCCAAGGCGGCACTGGAAACCGCACGCATCAACCTTGCGTATACCCGCATCACCGCGCCGATTTCCGGCCGCGTGGAAACTTCGGTCGTCACGCCCGGGGCGCTGGTGACGGCCAACCAGGCGGCCGCGCTTACCACCGTGCAGCAGCTCGACCCCATTTATGTCGATGTCACGCAATCCAGCAGCGATCTGCTGCGGCTCAAGCGCGAGCTTGCCAAGGGCAACCTCAAGCGCATCAGCGCCGACGAGGCGCGCATCAAGGTGCTGCTGGAAGACGGCAGCGCCTATCCGCACGCCGGCCGCCTGAGCTTCAGCGGCGTTACCGTCAACCCGACTTCCGGCGCGGTGACGCTGCGTGCCATCGTGCCTAATCCGGAAGGCCTGCTGATGCCCGGCATGTACGTGCGCGCCCAGTTGGAAGAAGCCGTGGACGAGGCGGCCATCCTGGTGCCGCAGCAAAGCGTCACGCGCACTGCCAAGGGCGATGCGCTGGTGCTGGTGGTCAATGCCGAAAACAAGGTGGAGCAGCGGCCGGTGGAAGTCGGGCGCGCCATTGGCGCCCAGTGGCTGGTCAACGCCGGGCTTGCTGCCGGCGATCGCGTGATCGTCGAAGGCATGCAGCAGATACGTGTCGGCGATGCGGTGAAAGCCCGTACCATGTCTGCCGAAGCGGTCGGCAAATCCGCCGAAGCCAGCGGAAAGTAAGGCGCGACCATGGCCCGTTTCTTCATCGACCGTCCCATTTTTGCCTGGGTTATCGCCATCGTCATCATGCTGGCCGGCCTGGCCTCCATTTTTGCGCTGCCGCTGGAGCAATATCCCGACATCGCGCCGCCGCGCGTCAATATCAGCGCCACTTATACCGGCGCTTCGGCCAAGACCATCGAAGACTCGGTGACGCAGGTGATCGAGCAGGCGATGAAAGGCATCGACAATCTCACCTACATGACCTCGTCGAGCAATTCCTCCGGCAGCGCCAGCGTTGCGCTGACTTTCACCGCCGGCACCGATCCGGACGTGGCGCAGATGCAGGTGCAGAACAAGCTGCAGCAGGCCATGCCGCGACTGCCGCAAGTGGTGCAGAACCAGGGCGTGCGGGTCAACAAGTCTGGCATCGACTTCCTGATGGTGGTCTCGCTGATCTCCGATGATCCCAATGTTTCGCCCATCGATATCGGCGACTATATCAACAGCACGCTGCTCGACCAGGTCAGCCGCATTGATGGCGTGGGCGAGACGCAGGCCATCGGCGGCGGCTACGCGATGCGTATCTGGCTGGACCCGGCCAGGCTGGTGAAATACCACCTGATGCCGTCCGACATCAGCGCCGCGATCCAGGCGCAGAACACCGAAGTCTCCGCCGGCCAGCTGGGCGGGCTGCCCGCCGCGTCCGGCCAGCAGCTCAACGCCACCATCAGCGCGCGCAGCAAGCTGCAAAGCGTGGAGGAATTCCGCAACATCGTGCTGAAATCCACCACCGACGGCGCCAGCGTGCGGCTCGGCGACGTGGCGCGGCTGGAGCTCGGCGCCGACAGCTACACCCCGCGCACCGAATTCAACGGCAAGATTTCCGCGGCGATGATAGTCCGCCTCGCGGCCGGCGCGAATGCGCTGGACACGGCTGAAGCGGTGAAGGCCAAAATGAAAGAGCTGGAACCGTACTTCCCCAGCGAGCTCAAGTTGCGTACCGAGATCGGCTACGACACCACGCCTTTCGTGAAGATTTCCATCGAGGAGGTGGTTAAATCGCTGGTCGAAGCCATCGCGCTGGTGGTGCTGATCATGTACCTCTTTTTGCAGAACTGGCGCGCGACGCTGATCCCGGCGATTGCGGTGCCGGTCGTGCTGCTGGGCACCTTCGGCGTGCTGGCGGCGTTCGGCTTCACGATCAATACTCTCACCATGTTCGCGCTGGTGCTCGCCATCGGTTTGCTGGTGGACGATGCCATCGTCGTCGTCGAAAACGTCGAGCGCGTGATGAGCGAGGAAGGCCTGTCGCCCAAAGAGGCCACGCGCAAATCCATGAGCGAGATCACCGGGGCATTGGTTGGCATCGCACTGGTGCTGTCGGCGGTATTCGTGCCCATGGCCTTCTTCGGCGGTTCCACCGGCGTGATCTACCGCCAGTTCTCCGTCACCATCGTGTCGGCGATGTTGCTCTCGGTGCTGGTGGCGCTGGTGCTGACGCCCGCGCTGTGCGCCACGCTGCTGAAGCCGGTCGACCGCGCGCATCCGCATCGCGAACGCGGCTTCTTCGGCTGGTTCAACCGCAACTTCGACCTTTCCTCGCGCAAGTACCAATCCACGGTGCAGGGTGTGTTGCGCCACAAGTTCATCGCGCTCTTGGTGTATGGCGGCATCGCTGCCTTGCTGGCGGTGCTGTTCCTGCGCCTGCCGACTTCTTTTCTTCCGGACGAAGACCAGGGCATCCTGATGGCGCAGGTGCAGCTGCCGGTGGGGGCAACGGACTATCGCACGCTGAAGGTGATGGACGAGATCGAGCAGTACTTCGTCAAGAAGACCGATGTCATCGAATCCATCGTCACCATTACCGGTATGGGGCAGGGCGGAGGCGGCAGCCAGAATTCGGGGCGCGCCTTCATCAAGCTGCGCGACTGGTCCGAACGCACCGAACAATCGCAAAGCGCCGCCGCGATTGCGCAACAGGCGACCCGCGATCTATCGAAAATCCGCGACGCAAAGATCTTCGTCATGCAACCGCCCAGCGTGCGCGGCCTCGGACAGAGCTCCGGTTTCACCATGCAATTGCGCGATCTCGCGGGCAAGGGGCACGAGGCGCTGGTCGCAGCGCGCGACCGGCTGCTGGAGCTTGCCGAGAAGGAGCCGCGCCTTAACCGGGTGCGCAGTACCGGCCTCGACGATACGCCGGAATTCCGCGTCGATATCGACGACGAAAAGGCCGGCGCCTTCGATATTTCCACCTCGGCGATCAACAGCACGCTGTCGACGGCGATGGGCGGCGACTACGTCAACGACTTCATCCACAACGGCCGCGTGAAGAAAGTGTACGTGCAGGCCGATGCGCCGTACCGCATGCAACCGGAAAACATCGGCGAGTGGTATGTGCGCAACAACAACGGCGAAATGGTGCCGTTCTCCGCATTCTCCAGCAGCCGCTGGACGTACGGTTCGCCGTTGCTGGAGCGCTACAACGGCATTTCCTCACTGGAAGTCGTCGGCGAGGCGGCTCACGATGTCAGCTCGGGCGATGCGATGCTCATCGTGGAAGACCTGGTGCGGCAACTGCCCGAAGGCTTCGGCCTGGACTGGACCGGCGCGTCCTATCAGGAACGATTGTCCGGCTCGCAGGCGCCGTTGCTGTATGCGATCTCCATCCTGTTTGTTTTCCTGTGCCTCGCGGCGCTGTACGAAAGCTGGGCGGTGCCGTTCTCGGTGATCCTGATCGTGCCTATCGGCATCGTCGGCGCGGTGCTCGCCACTACCTTGCGCGGCATGTCGGGCGACGTTTATTTCCAGGTCGGCCTGCTGACCACCGTCGGCCTCGCGGCGAAAAACGCGATCCTGATCGTCGAATTCGCCAAGCAATTGCAGGAGCAGGGCAAATCGCTGATCGACGCCACCATGCAGGCGGTGAAGCAGCGGCTGCGCCCCATTCTGATGACCTCGCTGGCCTTTATCTTCGGCGTGCTGCCGCTGGCGCTGAGTACCGGCGCCGGTGCGGCCAGCCGCCAGGCCATCGGCACCGGCGTGCTGGGCGGCATGCTGACGGCGACCGCGCTGGGCATCTTCTTCGTGCCGTTGTTCTACGTGCTGATCCGCACGGTGTTTCCTTATCGGCCGGTGGAAGCGTACGCCCCAGCTGCTGCAACGAGTTGATGAATATGGATATGAACAAGAAGCTGATTTCGCTGACGATGGCCGCGCTCTTGACTGGCTGCGCCTCGATGGCGCCCGAGTATCAGCGACCCGAAGCGCCCGTGGCGGCGGAATGGGGCGGCACAGCGGGCAAGGGCGATATGCGCGTGTCGGACATCGGCTGGCGGGAATTTTTCGTCGATGAAAAACTGCGCCGGCTGATCGACATCGCGCTCGCCAACAACCGCGACCTGCGTGTGGCCGCCCTCAACATCGAACGGGCGCGTGCGGAATACCGCATCGAGCGCGCGGATCTGTTCCCGACCGTCGATGGCGGTGCCAGCGCGACCATCCAGCACAACGGTTCTGCCAATTCCGGTTCGGGGACAACGAATTCAGGCAGCTCGGATACCTCGCGCAGCTACCGCGCCACCGTCGGCTTCAGCAGCTACGAGCTGGATTTCTTCGGACGCATCCGCAGCCTGAACGACCAGGCTTTGCAGTCCTATCTGGCCACGGAAGAGGCGCGGCGCGCCACGCAGATTTCGCTGGTGGCGGAAGTCGCCAATGCCTGGCTCACGCTGGCGGCGGATCGGGAGCGCCTGCAACTCGCGCAGGATACCTTTGCCAGCCAGAAGGAATCGTACAACCTCACCAAGCGCCGCTTCGAGCTCGGCGTGGCGTCGGAACTCGACCTGCGCCAGGCGCAGACGACGATGGATACGGCGCAGGTCGATGTGGCCCGCTATACCGCGCTGGTGCGGCAGGATGAAAACGCGCTGACGCTACTGCTGGGCGTGCCGTTGCCCGCCGGTGTTCGGCCCGAAGGAGGCATGGTCGAAGTTACCGCGCTCTCGGAAATCCCCGCCGGCGTCCCTTCTGATGTTTTGCAGCGCCGTCCGGATGTGCTGCAGGCCGAGCATCAGTTGCAGGCCGCTAACGCCAATATCGGCGCGGCCCGCGCGGCTTTCTTCCCGACCATTTCGCTGACGGCTTCGGTGGGTACGGCGAGCAGCGAGCTCTCGGGCCTGTTCGGTGCCGGCTCGGGCTTCTGGACCTTCATCCCGCAGATCACCGTGCCAATCTTCAATGCCGGCCGCAACCGGGCCAACCTGGACGTGGCCGAGGTGCAGAAGGATATCAACATCGCGCAATACGAAAAAACCGTCCAGATCGCTTTCCGCGAAGTCGCCGACGCACTTGCGGTCAAGGCCACGCTGGACGAGCAACTCGCCGCGCAGAAATCGCTGGTGGACGCCACCGACGCCAGTTATCGCCTGTCCGAGGCCCGCTTCAAGAGCGGCATCGACAGCTATCTGAGCGTGCTCGACTCGCAACGTGCGATGTATGCCTCGCAGCAGAACCTGATCACGCTCAGGCTGACGATGCTGAGCAACCAGGTGACGCTCTACAAGGTGCTGGGCGGCGGGTGGTATGCCGATACGCAGGGTGCGGCGGATAAGCAGGCCTTGCGGTGAGTCCGGCCCGGCATCGGCATGACGCATTCAGTCTGAATTAAGGAAGCTGCGTTAGACTGCGCCTTATCGCATGTCCTGCCCGGGAGGAGTCGTAATGTCGCGACAAACGCTGATCCATCTGGCCGCGGCGATGGCGCTGCTGGCCGTTTTCGCCGCGGCCCATCCATCTGCTGCCGTGGCCGATGAAGGCCCGGTGGCCGCGCGCAAATTGAGCGACGCGGGCATTATCCTGCCGCTGGAAAAAATCGTGGCCGCCGCCAAGGCCGTCAAGCCCGGTGAAATCCTCGAAACCGAACTCGAACGCAAGCACGGCCGCTATGTGTATGAGGTCGAAATCCTCGACGCACGCGGGCAGGTGTGGGAAGTGAAGCTCGATGCCAGGTCCGGCAAGCTCATCGCCGTGGAAAGCGAGGATTGAGATGCGTCTGCTGCTGGTGGAAGACGATCCGCAACTCGGCCCGCAACTGAAAACCGCATTACAGCAGGCGGGCTATGCGGTCGATCTGGCGACGGATGGCATCGACGCAGAAGCGCTGGGCGATATCGAGCCATATGACCTGGCGGTGCTCGATCTCGGCCTGCCCGGTCGATCGGGCCTGGCCGTGCTGGAGCATTGGCGCGCCCGCGACAATCGCCTGCCGGTGGTCATCCTGACGGCGCGCGGCAGCTGGCAGGAAAAAGTCGAGGGCTTCAAGGCCGGGACCGACGATTACATCGGCAAACCCTTTCATACCGAAGAGCTGCTGGTCCGCATCGGAGCGGTGCTGAAGCGCAGCCAGGGCGCGGCACTTGGCAAGTTGCAGGTGGGCGGCATCACGCTGGACGAGGAACGCCAGCGCGTCATCCTTCCCGACGGCAGCGAGTCCGGCCTGACCGGCACCGAGTTTCGCCTGTTGCGATACTTCATGCTGCATCCCGGCCAGGTATTGTCCAAATCCCGATTGACCGAGCACGTCTATGAATACGATGAAGACCGGGACAGCAACGTGCTCGAGGTGTACATCAATCGCCTGCGGCAGAAAATCGGCTTGGGCAGGATAGAAACGCGGCGCGGCCAAGGATACGTGTTCATGGACGCCGCGGCATGACGTCGCTGCGTGGCCGCCTTACCTGGGGGCTGATGCTGAGCTTGGTGCTGCTGCTCGGCTTGCAGTGGCTGGTGGTGACTTACGCCATTCAGCGATTGACCGAAGACCAGCTTGCCACGCGCCTCCAGCTCGAAAGCGAAAGCCTGCTGGCCGGTATCCGGTTCGATGCGCAGGGTGGCATTGAGCTGGACGAGCGGCATGTCAGCGCGATTTTCCAGCGTCCATTCTCGGGGCACTATTACGCCATCGTGACGCCGCGCCAGCGGCTGCTGTCGCGTTCGCTCTGGGATGCCGACCTTGCCTTCCAGGCCGTCGGCCCCGGCGAGCAGCGCATGCTGCGCCTGGCCGGGCCGGAGCGGCAGCCCTTGCTGGCCGCCGTCCACGGTTACGCGAAGCGGAACCTGCCGCTCACCATTCTGGTGGCTGCGGACCTGACGGCAATGCAGGCCGGCCTGATGCGCTTCCAGATGATGTATGCGGCCGTCTCCGCCGTCGGCCTGGTGCTGCTGCTCTTGCTGCAGCGCATGATCGTGCTGAATGCGCTTAGTCCCTTGCAGAAGCTGCGTCAGAACCTGATTCGGCTCGGGCGCGGCGAGACCGACCACATCGAAGCGCACGGCCCGAGCGAAATCATGCCTCTCATCGACGAGCTCAACCGCCTTCTCGGCGGCATGGTGCGCCGCACGCGGCGGTCGCGCGAGGCGCTCGGCAATCTCGCGCATGCGCTCAAAACCCGGCTCACGCTGCTCAATCAGGCGGCCGAGAGTCCCGAAATCGACACGGCGCCGGAAGTGCGAAACCAGATTCATGCCTCCACGCAAGCCATCGGGCAGATCGTGGAACGCGAACTCAAGCGTGCCCGGCTATTGGGCAACAGTAGCCCGGGCCGCCGTATCGATCTCGAACTCGAGATTGCCCAGCTGATGAAAACGATGCGGCTGCTGTATGCGGAAAAGGCCGTGGAGTTCGAGTGGTCCATCGCCCCCGGAGCCAGCTTCATCGGAGACCGCGAAGACCTGCTGGAGCTTCTGGGCAACCTGCTCGACAACGCGGGAAAGTGGTGCGTGCGCCGCGTGGCCCTCACCGTGAGCGGCAATGAGGCGGTGCGGTTCACCGTCGAGGACGATGGGCCGGGCTATCAGGGGGATCATATGGAAGTCCTGGTCCAGCGCGGTTTCCGCGCCGACGAATCCAAGCCCGGTAGCGGACTCGGCCTGGCGATCGTGCAGGATATCGTGGAGAGCTACGGCGGAACGCTGGAGCTCGGCAAATCCGCAACCCTGGGTGGGTTGCGTGTCGAGGCGCGCTTTACTTCCAATCTTCCGCAAGCCTGACGGGCCGCCATCGATTCCGATGCGCGGCCCGGCTGGCGGTGCGCTAAACGCTTAAAACCATTCCCGACTGACCTTGCGGACTTCGCCGGACTTGGCGTCGACATAGACTTCCCATTCGTGACCGTCGGCATCCGCGATCTCGAACTCGTAATCCCAGCCTTTGCCGAAATCGCGGTCATCCAGATCGGCATCGGTAATCACGCCGGGTTTTGCCGCCAGTGCCTTGGCGCTGGCTTGTTCGAGGGTGATGAATCCGAACTGCTTCACCAGGGCTTCCATTTCGCGGGCATCGTCGTCGGCATGCGCCGGAAGCGCGAATACGGCGCCGGCGGTGAGCCCGGCCAGCAGGGAAGAGATAGCAGCATGTTTCATGACAAGACTCCTTTTATCGGTTCAGGGAGTCTTTACTCTATAGAGCCAAGCTGAATACAAGCTGAACGAGCACGGGGGCAGAGTGTGCATCGAAGCCTTGAATTCGGGCATATCACGAATCGCGGCCAAGCAATTCATGGTGCCTCCTTTCAAAGCTGGAACGACAAATGGCTCCGACCCCATATTATCCAATGAGGGTAAGTCCCGGCATCACAGCCATCGCGGGATGGCTGTGTCATGCTTGATTTAGGCTAGAGCGGCGTCTGAAAATCAGCGCCTATAGTGACGATGGCCTTGCCAATCATGGTGATACTGATAATAACCGCCCGGATAACCATAATAATAAGGGTCATGATGATGGTAAGGCACGACCACGCAGCCCGACATGATGCATACCATGACTGCCAATAGCACACTCAAACGTTTCATTTGGACCTTGAACTGCTATCTGGTGTTTTGACGGAAGATATGGGTCACCAGCAATCACTCCCCACATCAGCATTGCTACTTCCTATAACGGGCGGAGTAGGGTCTGAGATGACAGAGATCGCCGGGCCTGAGGTCCGGACGGGAAAAGCATGATTGCCCGACCCACAAACAAAAAAGCCGGCTTGCGCCGGCTTTTTCATGCTTTGCTTATATCAGGAGACTTGCTGGATTCCCGCCAGCAGCCACGAGGATTTCGCATCGCGGAGATCCTTCTGCACGTGCCAGACTTCATCGAAGCGTTCCGCCTGGCCGTCGTTTTCGCGGATCTGGCCGGTGAAACGCACGCTCGCAATCGAGTAGTCGCCTTCATTGGCGACTTCCAGCAGTTCGGCGTCGATGAAATCCACATCGGTCTTCTGCGCCGCATCGCCGCGCTCGTGCAGCTGCATGGAGATTTCAGCGAACATTTCCGGCGTGGTGTACTCGCGGATATCGTTCAGATCCTTGCGGTCGTTGGCCGCTTGCAGGCGGATGAACGAGCGCTTGCCGTTGCGCAGGAATTCTTCGACCGGGAAGTCGGCGGGGATCATCGCCGATGCAGCGGGGGCCATCGCAGGAGCAGCACCGCCGCCGATGAGCGGTTCGCGTACCGGCGCGGGCTCATGATACGGCGCACCTTGTCCTGCGTACTGCATGGCCGGGCTCCGCGCCTTGACGAAACGCGAGACGAGGAAAAGCACCAGACCGCCAGCCAGCAAGGCCAGCAGGATACCGCCCATCGCGCCGCCCAGGCCCATATTGGCCAGCAGCGCGCCGAGACCGGCACCGATGGCGAGACCTGCCAGCGGGCCCAGCCATTTGCTGGCACCGGAAGGCTGTTGGGGTTGCTGGGTTGGCTGTTGTTGCGCTTGCTTCTGTTGTGTCGTGGTCTGGTCGGCGGATTTCTGCGGCGCCTGCTGTACCGTGCGCTGTTTGCCGAAGCTGCTGCCGCCGCCGAAGCGTTTGCCAGCCTCAGCCGCCGGGGGCGCGAACAAGGCGATGCAGGTGAAAGCCACCATCAGGGTCGAAAAAAAGCGTTTCATGGGTTTCCTCTAATAAATATTCGGAGCCGTTCCGGCGAACTTCGAGAATACCAGCATAAGCGTCGTTGCAAGTTCGATAAAAACTTACTCTTTGTTCGTTTCTATCGATGCGCTGACGAGCCAGGCGCTGATGCTGGGAGGTAGCCGACGAAGAGTAAGTAAGTACTAGCATTTGTGGCGACCGGAAAGCCAAGCGGAAAGCGTACAGAAATTCTTTTTCGGAACCCGGAGCGCTTTTCGCCATCACAATGCATTATCCCTGCTATTTCAGGAGCGCACGATGAAAAAAGACACCACTCCACGCTTCCGCAAGCTGTTGTTCTTCCCTTTCCTGTTGTTCGGGCCGATTGCCGGAGCTTACGCCGAGACCGATTGCAAGCCCTTGAAAACCGGCGAAAAGGAAGCGCCTTTTTTCAAACCGGCTTTCCCTGGCCAGACGCGCACCTGCGGCGTGGCGACCAAGACGAATATCGACGTGACCGTGGTCGCCAAGGGGCTGCGGAAACCCTGGGCGATCGAGCCGCTGCCAGACGGCCGATGGCTGGTTAACGAAAAGCGCGGCCAGATGCGGCTAGTGTCGGCCGACGGCAAGATCGGCCCTGCCATCAAGGGCGTCCCCGAGGTGGATGATGGCGGGCAGGGCGGCTTGCTGGATCTTGTGCTGAGCCCCGATTTCAAGAACGACCGCACGGTCTACTGGAGCTTCACCGAGCCCCGCGACAACGGCAACGGCACCAGTGTTGCGCGCGGCGTGCTGTCGGCGGATGGCACACAGCTCGAGCAGGTGAAGGTCATCCTGCATACGCGCCCCACCTACGACAACAACATGCACTTCGGATCGCGCCTCGCTTTCGGCCCGGATGGCATGCTCTACGTCACCATGGGCGAGCGTTCCGACTTCGAAACGCGCCCGCAAGCCCAGTATCTCAACAGCCATTTTGGCAAAGTGCTGCGCATCAAGCCCGACGGTACGCCGCCGCCGGATAACCCTTTTATCAAGCAAGCCGATGCCCTGCCGGAAATCTTTACCTACGGCCACCGCAACGTGCAAGCCTCTGCATTTGATAGCCAGGGCCGCTTGTGGATCGTGGAGCACGGCCCGCGCGGCGGCGATGAGGTCAACCTGCTGGAGGCCGGCAAAAACTATGGCTGGCCGATGCAGGTTTACGGCATCGAATATTCCGGCGACAGGATCAAGACCGCCGCCAGTCAGCGTCCCAACATGCAGCAGCCCGTCTATTACTGGGACCCGGTCATCGCGCCTTCCGGCGCGCAGTTCTACAGCGGCGATGCCGTGCCGGAGTGGAAGGGCAATCTATTCGTCGGCGCCATGAAGCAGGCGCGACTGGTCAGGCTGGTGATCGACAATAATCGCGTCACCGGCGAAGAGCACCTGCTGGTCGACCGGGGACAACGCATTCGCGATGTCCGCCAGGGTAACGACGGAGCCATTTATGTGGTGAACGACGATGGCGAATTGTTGCGCGTTGGGCCGAAGAAGCGCTGATGCAATCAGATCACGGAGTAATAGCTCAGGCTGAATGACCTGGCTGCTTTGGGATGCCCCTGCTGCATCAGTATCAGCTTGAATTTCTCCGTGGCCTGCGCGGTTTTCTCCGGCAAAACGACATTGAACGTCTGGGTGTAGGTCTTCCCTGCGGGGATCGCAAGCCGGGTCGATCCGCTGAGCGACTCTTCCGGCAAGCCCTCCACGCGCAGGATGTATTGCGCCTCGGCTGTGGTTTTATTGGTAATGCGCACGATGTATCGGTTCTTGAGATCGCCGTTCGACAGGCGCGTGACCAGCGGTTGCGCATGGTGCTGCACGGTCGCATCGAAGGGCGTCAGGGTGCTGGCCGTGTAAATCACGAACCCCAGCATGCCCGCCAGGACGGACGAGTAGCCTGCGGTTTTGGCATTGAAGCGACGGCGGCTGCCTGCTGAGGTTTGCCCCCGATCGAAACGGATGAGGCCGCGCGGCATGCTCATGCTGTCCATGATCGTATCGCAGGCGTCCACGCACAAACCGCAGGCAATGCAATCGATCTGGAAGCCCTTGCGGATATCCACCCCGGTCGGGCAGACATTCACGCAGTAATTGCAGGCTATGCAATCTCCGAACTCCTTTTCCGCCCGAACGGCGGCCTGTTTCAATTCTGCGCGCGGCGCGGCGCGGCCCAGGGCGCGCTCACCGCGCGACTGGTCGTACATTACCGTCAGCGTTCCTGCATCCTGCATTGCGGTCTGGAACTTGCCGTAAGGGCAGGCCACCAGGCAGATTTGCTCGCGTGCCAGCCCGGCGGCGACGTAGGTGGTCGCGGTCAGGGTGACGACGGCAATATAGGCTGCGGCCGGTGCGGTTCCACTGAAAATCTTCGCGAATAGCACTGGCGCTTCAAGAAAATAAAGCGCGAAAGTCAGCGCGGTTGCAAACGAAAGCAGCAGCCAGAGCGCATGCGTGACGCCCAGTTTCATGACTTTCTCAGCCGACCATGCCTGCTTGCGCAAACGGAGCCGGGTTTGCGCCTCGCCCTGCACCATGCGTTCGATAAAGCGGAACGCATCGGTCCATAGCGTCTGAAAGCAGAAGAACCCGCAGAACATGCGCCCATAGAGCGATGCGGCCATGAACAGCAGCACGACGCCCAGGATCAGCATGCCGACCAGCAGAATGAGGTCGTGCGGAAAAATCACCAGGTCGAAGAAGTTGACTCGCAGCGTGGCGAGGTCGATCAGCAGCGGCTGCCCGGTGCGCTGGTCGCCATTCCAGGTGAGCCACGGCAGCGAGAAATACACGGCATAGGCGACGACCAGGATCAGGCTTTTGATATTGCGGTAACGCCCTTTGACGTTGTAAGGCGTGATCGGGATGACCTTCTTCGCGAACAAAGGCTGTTTTGCTTCGGCGGCTTGCATGTGAGGCTCCAAACGGAACAACGAGAGCCTGCATGGTAGGAATTTGGCGAAAAATATTACAGATTCAGTTTCAACTAAAAAAACCATATCAGATGCGCCGAACGGTTTCATAATAGCGTTCAAATGAAACGCTACGAAGAACTGGCCGACACGATTGCGCAGTCCATACGCGAAGGCGTGCTGCGCCCCGGCGACCGCCTGCCTTCCGTGCGCCAGACCAGCTCCAGCCGCGGCGTCAGCCCTTCCACGGTGTTCGAGGCGTATTACTTGCTGGAAGCGCGCGGCATGATTACGGCCAGGGCGCGCTCCGGCTATTTCGTCGCGTCCGGCTCCTTGCGCTTGCAGCCGCTGCCGGAACCCGCATCGGGCATGACGGATACGCCCGCCGAGTTGGACGTGAGCGAGCTGGTGTTCGAGGTGCTCGAAGCGACGCGGGCGCGCAAGGGCGTGCCGCTCGGCTCGGCTTTTCCCAGCCCGTTGCTGTTCCCGATGGCGCGGCTGGGGCGCAGCATGGCGAGCACGGTGCAGAAAATGGACCCCTGGCGCACGGTGGAAGACCTCGGGCCGGGCGATATCGAGTTGCGGCGGCAGATCGCCCTGCGCTACATGATCGACGGTGTGCAGGTGCCGATTGAAGGCATCGTGATTACCACCGGTGCGCTGGAAGCGCTCAACCTGTGTCTTGCCGCCGTCACCCGGCCCGGCGATACGGTGCTGATCGAGTGCCCGACCTTTTACGCGGCGCTGCAGTCCATCGAGCGCAGCGGCCTCAAGGCGGTGGAAGTGCCCAGCCACCCGGTCACCGGCATCGATCTGGATGCGCTGGAACAGGCGATGCAGACGCATCGTCCCAAGGCCGTGTGGCTGATGACCAATTTCCAGAATCCTCAAGGCAGTCTGATGCCGGACGCGCACAAGAAACGGCTGGTCGAACTGGTCACGCGCTACCGGATTCCGCTGATCGAGGACGACGTTTACGGTGAGCTTTACTTTGGCGAAAAGCGGCCCACGCCGATCAAGGCTTTCGATAGCGAGGGCTGGGTGATGCACTGCGCGTCGTTCTCCAAATGCCTGGCGCCGGGTTATCGCGTCGGCTGGACGGCGCCGGGGCGCTATGCAAAACAGATCGAACGGCTCAAGTTGACCACTTCGCTGGCGACCTCCATCCCCGCGCAGCAAGCCGTCGCCGCTTATCTCGCCAAGGGCGGCTACGACCGCCACCTGCGCCAGTTGCGCCACACCCTGATGCTGCAGCAGATCCAGTATCTCGAAGCCATCGAGCGGCATTTCCCCGAAGGCACGCGCATCAGCCGTCCGCAGGGCGGGTATTTCTTCTGGGTACAACTGCCGAAAGGCGCCAATGCGCTGGAACTGCACCGCGCGGCGCTGGGCAACGGCATCAGCATCGCGCCGGGGCCAATCTTCTCGGCGCAGCGCAGCTATAACGATTGCATCCGCCTCAATTATGGCCACCCCTGGGATGACGGGGTCGCGTCCGCGATGGTGACATTGGGACGGTTGATCAGGCAGCGATAACGCGCATCTGATACGGTATTTATTCGCAGAACTGAGTCTGTTATTCCCTCGGCTGCGGATTTAAGCTCCGCCCATCGAATCACGGTGGAGTGCCATGTATCACTACGACGAACTCGATCAGACCCTGATCGAGCAGCGCGTTACCCAGTTTCGCAGCCAGACGCGCCGCTTTCTTGACGGCCGGCTGAGCGAAGACGATTTCCGCGTCCTGCGTCTGCAGAACGGCCTTTATATCCAGCGGCACTCACCGATGCTGCGTGTCGCCATCCCCTACGGCATGCTGGCGTCGTATCAGTTGCGCAAGCTGGCGGAAATTGCACGGCGCTGGGACAAGGGCTACGGGCACTTCACCACGCGTCAGAACATCCAGTTCAACTGGCCGAAACTGGAGGATGTGCCGGATATTCTGGCGGAACTTGCCACCGTGCAGATGCATGCCATCCAGACCAGCGGCAATTGCATCCGCAACACGACGACCGACCATCTGGCAGGTGTTGCGGCTGATGAGGTCATCAATCCGCTGATCTGGTGCGAAATCATCCGGCAGTGGTCGGTGCTGCATCCCGAATTCGCCTTTCTGCCGCGAAAATTCAAGATCGCGGTGAGCGGTGCGGCAACAGACCGTGCCGCTGTCGGCGTCCACGATATCGGCCTGCAGGCCATGGAGCAGGACGGCGAGGTTGGCTTCCGCGTCTGGGTCGGCGGCGGTCTGGGTCGCACGCCGCTGGTGGGGCATTCCATCAAGCCCTTCGTGCGCTGGCAGGATCTGCTCACGTATTTGCAGGCGGTTCTGCGCATCTACAACCTGCATGGCCGACGCGACAACAAGTACAAGGCGCGCATCAAGATTCTGGTGAAGGATCTTACGCCGGAGGTATTCGCGCAGGAGGTCGAGGCACTCTGGCAACGCATCAAGGACGGCCCGGACACAATCACCCAAACGCAACTGCAACGCATCGCACATCTTTTTACATGGCCGGAATATGAGGCGCTGGAAGATGAGCCCGCCGGATCTCCTGCGGCGAGCAACCGCGAGTTTGCCCGCTGGCTGCGCAGCAACGTGCACAGGCATAAGCAGCCAGGCTATGCCGCGGTCAGCGTGTCGCTCAAGGCTACCGGCCCGGCGCCGGGCGATATTACGGCGGAGCAGATGGAGTGCGTGGCGGAGCTTGCCGACCGCTACAGCTTCGGCGACCTGCGCGTCTCGCATGAGCAGAATCTGGTGCTGGCCGATGTGCGTCAGCGGGATCTGTTCGCGCTATGGCAAGCACTGGATGAGGCAGGGCTCGCTACGCCCAACATCGGCTTGCTGACCAATATCGTCTCGTGCCCCGGCGGCGATTACTGCAGCCTGGCGAATGCCGCTTCCATTCCGGTAGCAAGGGCGATTCAACAGCAATTCGACGATCTCGACTACCTGCACGACATCGGCCCGCTCGACCTCAATATCTCCGGTTGCATGAACGCATGCAGTCATCATCACATCGGGCATATCGGCATACTCGGCGTCGATAAAAACGGCCAGGAGTGGTACCAGGTAACGCTGGGTGGCCGGCAGAACGGCGCCTATCAAGGCCCGGAAGGGCGCGTTGGCGCGGGTGGGGCCTTGCTGGGGCGCGTCATCGGACCGGCATTCGCGCGAGCGCAAATCCCGGAAGTCGTTCAAAAACTCGTTACGACCTACCTGCAACTGCGGGACAGCGAAAACGAACATTTCATCGACGTGGTTGAGCGCCTGGGTATCGAGCCTTTCAAGCAGGCTGTCTATGCGAAACACGCCGACTCCGTCCACCAAAAAGCGAAGGAAATGGCCCATGCCTGAGTCTGCCGCTAACAAGCTCATTCTCAACGGACAGCTTGAAGCTAATCCGTGGCGCCTTTACCAGCCTGATCCGGCCTCAGGATGCGCTCTTCCCCCGGATGCCCCCGGATGGATGATCGAGCTGTCTTTGTGGAAAGAATTACTCCATGCCCAACCCGAGAGGAAGTGCCCGGTCGGCATCGTGATGCCCTCAGATGGCGATTGCAACGACCTCATCCTGGAGGCTGAAGCATTGCGCGCCCGCAAGGATGTGGCGTTCATCGCCATTCACTTTTTGCAGTATGGCGATGGCCGCGGATATTCGCTGGCATGGATGCTGCGCCAGGAATACGGATGGAGCGGAGAGTTGAGAGCCGTGGGAGATGTGCTCATCGATACGGTGCACTATCTTGCCCGCTGCGGATTCACCGGTTTCGTTATGAAACAGGGCCATGACCCGGAGCTTGCCCTGGAATCGTTGCGCGCGTTTTCGGGCCATTACCAGCCGGGATATGCCAATCCGGTTGTGTGAGACCGCATGCATTTTGCACGGACCCGCAAGCGGTATCCTCTGTAAAATGCAGCGATGGATGCAATCAAAAAGCCGGAAAACCGCCCCAGCCTGGAAGGCGTCACACTTGAAATGATAGTCACGCATCTGTCCGAAAACATGGGATGGGAAGCCATGGCGGCTGCCGTTCCGGTGCGCTGCTTTACGCATGATCCCAGCATCAAATCCAGCCTGAAGTTTTTGCGCCGGACGCCATGGGCGAGGGCGAAGGTGGAGCAGTTGTATTTGTGGCAAGTACGCAAGTAAGGTTGCTCCTGCTGCCAAACATGAGCTCAGCAACTACAAAAAACAACGGCCGCTTTTGCGGCCGTTGCTGCGTGATTGCTCAGGTACTGTAAGCGCTTCAGGCGCGATCCTTCTCCAGGCTCAGACTGCCGCTGCCGTGGATGACCACGAACAGCAAGCCGCCCATCATGGAAAGATTCTTCATGAAATGGATCATCTGGTTCTGCATTTGATCCGCCGGAACGGCCCAGAAATTGTGGAAAAACACTGCGGCCAAGGCGGTAAAGACCAGCATGGCAGCGGCCGCCCAGCGGGCTTTCCAGCCAAGCACCAGCATCAGGCCGCCGCCGAGTTCGACGAGGATGGCGCCGATGGCCAGCAGTTGCGGCAGCGGCAGGCCCTGGCTGGCGATATAGCCGACGGTGCCGTCAAAGCCGGCGATCTTGCTGAAGCCCGAGAGTATGAAAATCAGCGCGATCAGAATCCGGCCAACCAGCGAGCCGTAACGGTTCAGTACATTCATGTGGTTTCCCCTTTGTTGACGTTAAAAATGTGTGTTGTTGCGCATCAGGCAGCCAGGCGGCCTTCGCGAAAATCGTTGATGGCCTGAAAAATCTCCTCCTGCGTGTTCATCACGAAGGGGCCGTATTGCACGATAGGTTCGCGCAACGGGCGCCCGGCAATCAGCAATATCCGGGACGGCGCGTCGGCATGGATAATCACGCCATCGCTTTCGGCATCGTTGGCCAGGATTGCCATCCGCTGCTGCGGCGCTTGCCTGTCGCCGATACGGATTTCGCCGTGATACACATACACGAAGGCATTGAACTCGGGCGGCAGCGATTGCGCGAAACGGGTGCCGGCCGGCAAATGCAGGTCGAGATAGAGCGGTTCCGTGGTTTCGCGCTGCACGGCGCCGGCCACGCCGCAGCTGGCACCGGCAATCACGCGCACCGTCACCCCTTCGGGTGTGAGGAACTGCGGGATTTCCGGGCGTTGGATATCGCGGTACCACGGCGCGGCCATCTTGTCACTGGCCGCCAGGTTCAGCCACAGCTGAAAGCCTTCCATGCGGCCTTCCTGTTGCTCCGGCAGCTCCGAGTGGATGACCCCACGGCCCGCCGTCATCCACTGCACGCCGCCCCCTTCGAGCAGACCTTCGTTTCCGGCGCTGTCACGGTGGCGCATGCGGCCGGCTATCATGTAGGTCACGGTTTCGAAGCCGCGGTGCGGATGGTCGGGAAAGCCGCCGATGTAATCGTCCGGATTGTCCGTTCCAAATGCGTCGAGCATCAGGAAAGGGTCAAGGCGGCGTTGCAGAGGCTGTGTCAGTACGCGCGTCAGCTTGACCCCGGCGCCGTCGGAGGTATGCTGGCCGATAACCAGCTGCTCGATGGTGCGCGACCGTGCGACGATGTCCGTGGCAATGTCATGGGTGGACATGATGTTCTCCTTCAAGCCGATACGGCTTGCTCGATCTGGGCATAGGCTTCCGCCAATCCGTCTCTTTCCGCGTCCGGGCCCATCGACAAGCCTTCCGCGTACACGAATTGCACGTCGGTGATGCCGACAAATCCAAGGAAAGTCCGCAGATACGGCGTCAGCGTATCGGTGGGCGAATTGCGATGAATCCCGCCGCGTGTCTGGACGACGACAGCCTTCTTGCCCTTGAGCAAACCTTCGGGGCCTTGCTCGGTGTAACGGAAGGTCACGCCGACGCGCGAGATGGCATCGATCCAGTTCTTGAGCTGGGCGGGCACACTGAAGTTGTACATCGGCACGCCGAGCACCAGCACGTCCGCCGCCTGGATTTCCGCGATCAGCGCATCATCCAGCGCAACGCGTGCCTGCTGTTCCAGCGTACGCGCTTCGGCAGGGGTAAACAGCGCGTTCAAGGTCGTTTCGTCGAGCATGGGATGCGGCGTGCGGCCGAGGTCGCGCACGGTGATAGCGGCAGCCGGTTGATGGGCGCGCAGTTGTTCGACAGCGGCATCGGCCAGGCGTGTGGAATAGGAATTACCGGCGCGGGCGCTGGAATTGATTTGCAGAATATTCATGGTGACTCTCCTTTGGGTGGATGACAGTGGAGACACTTTAACTATTCCACAATTGTTTATTAAGTCTGTATATTGAACAATACTGTTCCATAAATGGAAATATTCTATGCACATCGAACCCAATGATCTTCTTCTTTTTGCACGCATTGTGGATGAGGGCAGCTTCAGTCGCGCCGCCGAGCGGCTGGATGTGCCGAAATCGACGCTGTCGCGCAGACTGTCGATGCTGGAAGCGCAGTTGGGCGAGCGCTTGCTGCTGCGGACGACGCGCAAGCTCACTGTCACGGATTTCGGCCAGGCCGTGCTGACGCATGCCCACCAGGTCACGGCGGAGGTGGAGTCCGCAATGGCGCTCACCCAGCATCGCCAGGCGCAGCCGAGCGGGCGCTTGCGGATTTCGATGCCCGGCGATTTTGCCAATGACGTGATCGGGACAATGCTGGCCGAATTTGTGACCAAATACCCGGCCATTGCGCTCGATGTCGATATTTCACCGCGGCGCGTGGATTTGATCGGTGAAAACTTCGACCTGGCAATCCGCATGGGCGACTTGCCGGACGATGCCTCGCTCGCGGCACGCCGCATCGCCACCTTCACCATCGGTTTGTATGCCTCGCCGGATTATCTCAAGCGTCGCGGCATGCCCTCCGAGCCCGAGGCGCTGATGGAGCACGATGCCTTGCATCTGATGGCGCGGAACGGTGAGCCGATCCCGTGGCGGCTCAGCCGGGACAAGATGCAATGGGATGGCAATCCCCCCGGCCGTGCCGCCGCCAACTCGCCGGGCCTGCTGCTGCGGCTGGCGCTTTCCGGCACCGGCGTCGCCATTCTCTCGGATCACTACGCCGAACCGCACATGAGAGCCGGCAAGCTGGTACCGGTGCTTGAAGACTGGAAACTGCCCAGCGTGGCATGCTGGGCAGTTTTTCCAGGCCGACGCCTGATGCCGGCGCGCACGCGAGTGTTCCTGGATGCGCTGCAGGAAGAATTTGAAAAACGCTGCCCGGCGGCCAGGGCGCAAATCGAGAGAACCAGGCAGACGCTCAGCAGTGGAGGCAGTATCGAATGAATCAACATTCAAGTTGTCTATGGCTCTATAGAGACGACGACAATGACTTGTCATGAAAACGCTATTTGTCATTTTGATGTTGCTGATCCCGCTGCCAGGACTGGCCGATATCTATAAATGCAAAGATTCCCGGCAGATGGTGGTCTATCAGGACACGCCCTGTACCACCCGGACGATAGGCACGTTAAAACCTATGCCCGCCCCATCGGACAAGGATGTCACGGAAGCGCGGCGAAATCTCGAGCGCACGCTGCAGGAAAATCGCTACTACGAGCAGCTGCGGCGGCAGGAGCTGGTGAAGAAGCAGGAAGAGCAACGCCTGCTCGAAGCCCAGGAAATGCGCGAGCGGGAGCTGATGGCCGCTGAGGCGTATCAGGATGAAAATACGCGCTACTATCCGCTCTTTGCTCCCGGCTTCGGGCATGAGCCGTTTGCCCGAAGACATCGCCATCCCCATGGCAACCTCGATCCGATCAAGCCGATACCAAGAAGGCCTTGCGTAATCGGTTTCGTCGGAGATACAAGCTGCCGCTAATCGGATATTGAAACATTGAAGTAAAAATGCCCGCATTTGCGGGCTTTTTTGTTTTTGAAACTGAATGGGCTTTCCGGCCGGCGACGCTTGACGGCATGAAGATTGCTCAATTTTTCATTAAGCACAATTTCCTTAACACACAGCGCATAGGCTGGCGTCGTTCATGACCATGTGAATCAGGAGGTAGCCATGAAAAAACAGATCAAAGTCTGGTCGCCCTGGGTGAGGCTGATGCACTGGGGGCTGGCCATTTCGTTCAGTATTGCCTATTACACCCGCGATTCGGAGCTGGACCGCGACATCCACATTTATGCCGGTTATGTCGTTGGCGGCATCGTTCTCGCCCGACTGCTTTTCGGCTTTTTTGCGCGCGATCATGCCTCATTTTGGAACTTCCCGCCCAATCTTGTGGCGGCATACGGCTATGTGAAAAATCTTGTCTACGGAAAAGCCCGGCGCTATGTCGGCCATAATCCGGCGGGAGCGGTGGCGATTTATGCACTGCTCTCCGTCAGCCTGGCGACTGTCGTTACCGGATACATGAGCCTCAATTCCATCCCGCCGCCTTTTGGTATCGGCGACGAGGAAACGGCCGGGCAATGGCATGGCATGTTGTCCACGCTGCTGGTCATGCTGGTCGGGATGCATCTGACCGGCGTCATCGTCGGCAGCCTGGTCCATCGGGAAAACCTGATTCGGTCGATGCTCACCGGGCTCAAGCCCGTGCGTGCGCAAAGTCATAGCGATTGGGATATCGGGGATATCCTGGTGAAAGTCGCGATGAGTACTTTCTTCGTGATCCTGCGGGTTATCGATTTTTTCATACGCATTCTGGGTGGCAAGGGTGTCATTTTCGGTCCGCGGCAATCTCACTGGCACTGGCGGCCGCATATGTAAGCTACCGCCTTGACCTGTACGGCCAAGGGCGGTGCCCATCAAAAACCTTCAAGTACGATCTTGCCGCGCGATCTGCCTGATTCCAGCACGGCGTGAGCGCGCTTCAGGTTCTCGGCATTGATGGTGCCGAAATGCTCATCGACAGTGCTGCGAATCAAACCTGCATCTACCATGGCGGCCATTTCGGTCAGGATGTGATGCTGCGCCTGCATGTCTTCGGTACTAAACAGAGTGCGAGTGAACATCAGCTCCCAATGTAACGATGCACTTTTGCGTTTCAGCAGGCGCACGTCGATTTGCTCTGGGTCGTCGATCAGGCCGAACTTGCCTTGCGGGGCGATAGCCTCGACGATTTGAGGAAAATGCTGGTCAGTGTGAGTCAGGCTGACGATGTATTTCGGCTGCGCGACACCGATGCGCTTGAGTTCGTCGACGATACCCTTGTTGTGGTCGATCACATGGTGAACGCCGAGTTGCTGCACCCACGCTTGCGTTTTCGGGCGGGAAGCCGTGCCGATGACCGTCAGGCCGGTCAAGCGGCGGGCAAGCTGCACCATGATCGACCCAACGCCGCCGGCAGCGCCGATGATCAGCAGCGACTCGCCAACGGCTTTCTTGCCGGGCTGGATTTCCAGGCGGTCGAACAACATTTCCCAAGCTGTCAGGCTGGTCAGCGGCAACGCGGCGGCCGCGGCAAAATCCAGCGAAACCGGCATTTTTCCGACGATGCGCTCGTCCACGAGTTGCAATTCGCTATTGCTGCCGGCACGAGCAATCGAGCCGGCATACCAGACGCGATCACCTGGCCTGAACAGCGTCACCTCCGGGCCGACCGCCTTGACAATTCCGCTGGCATCCCAACCCAGGACTTTCCACTCGCCCTTTGCCGGGGATGATCCCGCGCGCACTTTGACGTCCGCGGGATTGACCGAGACGGCTTTGACTTCCACGAGAAGATCGCGCCCTTCCGCCATGGGGTCGGGCAACAGGATATCGATCAGCGATTCTGGATGGTGCGTCGGATGGGGTTTCTGGTAGGCAACGGCTTTCATGAGGACTCCTTGGTCTGTTATGCACGCCATTGTTATTTAATCCATTGCATTGATAAACTACGTAATCAAATAATTACCTTCAATAATATTTTGAAAATAAAAAGCCTCCAGGATCTGGAAGTATTCGTGCGTACCGCCGATTGCAGTAGTTTATCCGCGGCGGCACGCCTGCTTGGCATTTCGCCCGCGGTTGCGAGCGTTTCCCTTAAGCGCTTGGAAAGCGACCTCAACCTCGCATTGTTCGTCCGCACCACTCGCAGCATGCGGCTGACACTCGAAGGCGAAATATTGCTCTCGCGCTGCAGGCCTCTTCTGGAGGGGTTCCGCGAGGCAGAAGAGGAACTTCGCGCCGGACATGCACTGGTTACCGGAAATCTGCAGATTTCCATGCCTTCCGATCTGGGCCGCAATGTCATCCTCCCTTGGCTGGATGAATTCCAGACTCAATATCCCGGCGTGCATTTGCGCGCGCAGGTCTCGGATCGTTTGGCGGATATCTACCGCCAGCCGGTCGATATTGCCATCCGCTATGGCACACCTCCGAGTTCGGGCCTGGTTGCGCTGCCTTTGGTGCAGGAGAATCGCCGTGTTTTATGCGCGGCACCGGCTTATCTCAGGCAATTTGGCACGCCGGCGTCCCCGCATGAACTGGCCGACCATAACTGCTTGTGCTTCATGCGCAACGACACCGTGTACGACAGCTGGCGCTTCTGGAAAGACGATGAAGAGTCGGTCGTCAATGTACGCGGCAACCGGCTGTCCGACGATTCGGATGCCGTTCGCCGCTGGGCGGTTGCGGGCTATGGCATCGTTTACCGCTCACGCATTGATGTCGTCGGCGATATCGCCGCAGGACGTCTGCAACTTCTATGCCCGGACTGGATGGGAGAATCTGTGCCGTTGCATCTGGTCTGCGCCGATCGCAGGCAGTTGTCGCCCACGGTACGCCTGCTCAGGGAGTTTCTGGAAATTCGCTTTAACGGCTTGGCCGGCACTGTCAAGCTGCACATTTGATTCGCTGTTTTTCCCCGGTCGATGGTGTCTTTTTCTGGCAAATGAAAAAAGCCTTCTACAAGGCAAATTAAATCGCTTGCAAACTAATATTGTACGATTTAATATGCCGCCATGAATACGAAAGCCGACTCCACACCTTTGCTTGACGAACAACTTTGCTTCGCGATTTATTCGACGTCGCTCGCCATGTCCAAGGTCTATCGCCCCTTGCTGACCAAGCTGGGGGTCACCTACCCGCAATATCTGGTGCTGATGGCGTTGTGGAATCAGGATCAGGTGACGGTGTCGGAGATCGGCAGTCGCGTGTTTCTGGATTCGGCAACCCTGACTCCGCTGCTCAAACGCATGGAAACCGCCGGATTGGTCCAGCGGGCACGGTCGACGCGCGACGAACGGCAGGTG
>Ga0066486_1000005_pt1 | contig 146216 bp, 129 predicted proteins | sample LakWasM128_HOW14_2_FD_59591 | JGI IMG/M metagenome (GOLD analysis project Ga0066486, IMG submission 59591) | Freshwater sediment methanotrophic microbial communities from Lake Washington under simulated oxygen tension - Sediment Metagenome 128_HOW14 | ecosystem: Environmental > Aquatic >... | reverse complement strand
GTCGCAAACGACGAAACTTACGCTTTAGCCGCTTAATCCCGGCTGAACGCTGCACCGAAGAGCTTCTCGGTCGGGCCGGGTAACCGGCAGCAGCGTCATTTAGAGAAGATCGTGTCTTATCGGGTTGCTTGGTAAGGCATTAAATCTAAGGCAGCTCGTCAGCCATCTGCTTGCTCGTTGGTGGGTGTCTGATTAAATTTAAACAACACAGCTAAGTATGTAGAACTGTCTGTGGAGGGCTTGCGGACGGGGGTTCGATTCCCCCCAGCTCCACCATTTTAAAGTAGTGATAAATTCAAACTAACTTTTTGAATTTATTTTGATTTATGAGCGTAATTTAATTAAGCCACCTTTGCGAAGGTGGCTTTTTTATGCCAGTTTATTTCCAATATTTGAACTACCTAATCGCCCGTATCCAGGGTTGAGTCTAGATAAAGCAATCCTTTTTTATCCAATTTGTTATCTCAAGCGCTCGTTGATTAGCCTAATGGTCGCGTCTTTTTTTAAGCGCTTACAGTAACGGCGTTTGGTCTGTATGCTCATCTCGTCAAACAGCATAATTCTCCATAAATACTTGGTTTCAATTAAATCAGCATTGAGTACATTTGCAGTCGCTGTGCTTCTCGGCATTTTTTTACGGTGGCCGCTACGATAGGGGGCCAGTGCGTGCGTTTTAATGCTACTCAATTTAACCTCTGGCGCTACTTGTTTGCCAGCCATCCATCGCCTGAGAATATCTGATTTGACATCAAGCAAACGTCCAAGCGCATGTATGTTCAGCGTTCCGAGATATTCGCCAATCTTGAGGCACCAGATTAAAGTGTACTGCGTGTGCAGTTTGTTTAAACGTTGTTTATCTTGCATAGTGATTCCCCACAAATCTTGCAAAGTACAGTTGGATGTTAACACTTGTTTTGTTAATGTAAGCAACATAAAAGTGTTTTTGCCTAATCATTTTCAATATGAATTTATGGCAATGGTGTTTGTATGGGATCCTTTATATTCGCATAATGTATATTATGTTAAATTAGCAAGACGAAGAGTATAGAGGAATTAAAAATGCCGTCTATTCAAATAAATCTTAGTTCTTCATTAAAATAAAAGTTTGCCGAAAGTTGATATATCAATTTAGGTCTCATCCATAGAACAATGTATTTTATGGATTATTTTTAATATAAATTGTTCAGCTATACATTTAGGGAAATGTATATTTAATCAATGTTTAGTGCTTTTATTTAGATACTGACATAGGATTTTTCTTTTGGCGGGATTTCAACAGTCCCTTCAGCAGACCTATGTTTTCCCTCAGTTCGTTGATTAACTTCTGGCTCTTGGCAGTCTGAGCGCTGTATGAACTGTGCGCTTTTGATGCTGCTTTGATGGTTTGTTTCAGCTCCACTTCAAGCTTTACGGAACGCTGCCGCTCACGATCTAACTCGATCAGGGTTTTGGCCTCTAGTTTGCGATAACGTTCGTCAGAAAGCTTTAGCGACTCGTGCATCTTATTAACTTCATGAGAAAACTGTTTCTGTGAATTTTTTAAATCAACTTCCAATTTCGACTTGTAATTTTTGAGCTCTAGGAGCGTTTTATTTTGGTTGGCTAATATCTCAGCATCAACCAGTATCTTTTTATTGGCTTCTAGGAGCTCATTTTTCAGGGCTCGGATCTCTTCTGCCAACTGTTTTGTATTTTCATGGGACTTCTTAAGGAGGATGGCCGCTTCAGACGCTTCCTTTTCATACCTGGATCTTAGTTGATCCATTTCGCCTTTAATTGAGCCAAGGTTTTGATTTGCTGCTTCGAGCGCGGCATTCCAAATAACGCTAAAGGCATTGCTGGCGACATCACGTACATTTTCGGGTAAGCCTGGATGCTCAATAACCACACGGCTTTTGTCTCTCAGTTCAATCCAGAAATTTGAGACTGCCTGTGCCGGCGTAGACATCGTGCCTTTCCGGACCAGCTGATAAAGCTTATTGGCCGTGGGCTGAATCCCATATCTAAAGAACATCAGACTGCATACTTCTCGATACAGCTCTTTGGTTTGAGGGAATTGCAACCGCAATTTCTCAACGTCATCAATTAAATTTCTTTCAAAAACGTCATTGCTAGCCATGTTTTCATCCAAAATCAATATTTGTATGCAAATAATACAACGTATTACGTTATAAAATTAACTAGTTATGATTGAAATTTGACATTATTATTCTAATGTCAAATAATTGTCGAGGCTGATTGCTTAAACTGTAATAGGTGTTTTTCAACTTTGAATCATAACTTAGCGACATCAAATCTATTAAAAATTGTACCGATCGAGCATCTAAGCCTCTCCTCACAGCTTGATGGCAGCCTAGGGACAAATCGAGCTGTCGGTAATCGGCCACAAATCGCTGCAAATAACGACATTGAGGCGATTAAGGTCTGGCTGGCCAGGTATTTGGATACCAAGACCACATTTGACAGCTATAGAAAGGAAGCCGAGCGGTTATTGATATGGTCTGTATCAGAGTTAGGTAAACCGTTGTCTTCATTGACTCATGAGGATCTGTTAGTTTTTCAACATTTTCTGGCCAATCCCCAACCAGAACATAAATGGATCATGCCCAATAGAAAGGTAGCTAGAGATGATGATCGCTGGCGGCCATTTGCAGGCCCCCTCTCCCCTACCAGTCAAAGACAGGCGTTTGTTATCTTGAACGGCATGTTTTCATGGCTTGTGAATGCCGGCTATTTAGCTGGTAATCCGTTGTCACTATCTAGAAATAGGCAGCGTAAAGCCAAACCACGTGTTACCAGGTTTTTAGATGAAGAATTGTGGAATGAGGTGAAAATCTCTATTGAGAGCATGCCCAGGGAAACTAACCGGGAACGCGAGCACTATCATCGAGCCAGATGGTTAATCTCGTTACTCTACGTGACGGGAATTCGAATCTCAGAGGTCGCACAGAACACCATGGGAGGATTCTTTGGCCGAACAGATAAAGACAATGAAATTAGATACTGGTTAGAAATAAACGGTAAAGGTGATAAAACCAGAATTGTCCCAGCAACAAAATCCTTAATGGATGAGCTTTACAGATACCGTAGAGAAATGGGTTTGCAGATAACACCAATGGAGGGTGACCAAACACCTTTGCTAATGCCAATTGGGGGAAGGCAACAGGCTCTGACGAGGAGTGCTATTCACCAAATACTTAAGAAGATATTTGGATATACAGCAGAACGATTAAAAGCAAGAGGGTCAGAGTATACCGGTAGAGTGGCACGGCTAGAAGCTGCTTCAGCACATTGGTTACGCCATACAGCGGGCTCGAATATGACTTCAGGGAGCATGGACATCAGGCATATCCGAGATAATTTAGGTCATGCATCAATTACAACAACTAATAATTACCTGCATTCTGAAGATGACAAAAGGCACCAGGACACCGAATTGAATCATAAGTTGGACTGGTAATTAATACCTATTTGGTGAATTCAAAATTCTTTTCAATTCCTTCGGTTTAATTTCTTTAAGATCGATTGTTCGGTTTTTGACCCTGGCAATTTTAAAACCTTTGAGATTAAAATGTTGATAGCGTTCTTTACTGTTTTTCTTATGTGACCACCAAACCGCAGAATTTTTAAGAACACTAATTCTGACCGCACCAAGTTTACAAGTTAGAGCAAATCCCTTAGGTCCAATAAATTTGTATTCTTTTATCCCCCAACAAAGAAAACAGAACTTTAATGCGAGTTCAGTCGAGAAATAGTACAGAAAACAAGTTAATGCTAGAAGCCAAGACCTACCAATACTAAAAGCCACAATTGCGAATAGTAATGAAAGGATCATCCTAACCCAGTCACTCATACCTGTAGCAACGCTTATATCAAAGTCAGTTATTTTAAATCCCAAGCATTTCAAATCATGTGTGAGCTTATGTAGACCCCCGACACTAATTATAGTGTCTAGATGGCACAGAAACGCTGCATCGTTGTTTTTAGACACCCCCATAAATGCCCAGCATGTACTGAGATGCTTGGTATACAAGATTGTATCTTTTTGTTCACCCGCTGCGATCGCGAATGTTGTTTGTGGAACGTTAATTATCTCGGGAATAATTTTGGTAGAGGAATTCATTTTTGGAGTTTCATGATTGACCGAAACTAAAGTTTAGTTATGCCTCGTCTTTTTACAAAAATTAGTTTAAAAGTTGCACAGATTCCCAAACATCATAACTCTCATATAGTTAGAGAATCTATCAGCGCTGAATCCACTGTTTTATCCACAGAACATGTGGAAAACAGCAATGTGATGTAGATTCGAATTCGCTTTCGATCTTGATATCTATAAGCTGCTCAAAAAACACTTAAAACCCCAGCCAGAGGTCATAATCTTCAGATAAAACCCAGAATCTGATGCGAGCTTATAGGTCTATTCTAGTAAAAGGTACTTCACCAGCTGTGAGTACAGCGTCGGTTCTATCAGCGAAATTCACTGGCACTGCAATCGCACACAAATGACGAGCGCGTGTCACTCCTACGTACAATACCCTCTTAGCCTCCGAGTCAGCACGAGTCTCCCAAGACTGCATCAAATTCTCAGTCCGATTATCAGGAGCACGATTAGGAGGGATCACAACACAAACCGCATCATATTCATGCCCCTTTACACTATGGATATTAGCAGAGAACAAATCTAGATTAGTCGGCGCTTGAAGATGATTCGACCATCGCCCATTGGGAGGCTGTCGAAAGTAACTACGTGCAGTAACTCCTGAGGGTAATGTCAAATTCATTCGTTCAATTTCCGCATGCACGCAAGCTATCCAGTGACTCCGATCGGCATCCGAATTTCCACAAAACTTGGGAATACTCATAAGGAAATTCAACGCAAATCTGCGGTGTAGGCGCCGGTCAATATCAAGGCGCTCAATGGTACGCATTAAATGCTCGTTTTGAAGACGCAGCCCAGTGATGTCTAGAAGTAGTTTTTCTACTTTCTGTACTATGGCTTCCCTCTCTCTCGCTGTAATTGTAGGTAGCCAAAACTCTCCTACATCTCGAGCTAAAGATTCAATCCGTGAGTTACCGCCAGAATCACTTAATGAGATACCCGCTGCGCGCTGAGAAACCTTTCCTGAGTGCGCTAGAATAATAGCGCCTGTTGATTCCAAATTCCGTTGAGCTACCATTTCGATAAAAGCCTGACCGATTAGTCCTGTTGGACTCTGCCCTCTGTATGTAAGAAGCAAAACTGGGCAATCAATGTCCGAAGATGCTCCTAGGGACTGATCTACTTGACTTTCAGGTCTTAGAGTAGCGGCTAGACGGCAAATGGCAGGGCTACTTCGAAAGTTTCCCGTTAAGCTCCTGCGCGACTCTTCTGGATATGTTACTTTGAAGTCTTGAATTCCCCTTGGATTACCATTGCGGAATTCGTAAATCGACTGGTTGGGATCGCACACAAATGTGACATGTAAACCATGACTTCTTAACCAGGATAAAACTTCAAGATCCAAGGGATTACAATCCTGCCCCTCATCCACCATAACTTCATTGAATCGTGAAGATAAAGCTCTACCAAGAGCCACCCCCTTCACAGGATCTCTGATTGTCTGAAGCATTAGGACGCGTGCATCGCCAGCACTCATGTAGCCTGCTCTTAGCAAGCCATTTCGTCTATAGGCTGCAGCTTGCTGATATCTAGCTTGATGCATACGCACATGGTTTTGCAATCCTGTATGCCCTATCTTATTCGGATCAATAGCGTTAGTTTCCGGATCGAAAAGATCGAGACTGACAGGCTCACCTCGGAAAGCATACTGACCAGTCAATCTAATTTCTATTCCGAGAGCATCCCAGCTGTCGAGAATTATTGGTCGCGTTGTACTCGACGATGCGAAACTAGGTAATACGATAAAATGCCTGACGAAAGCATCCAGCGTTCCTATAAAGTTTGGATGTCTCAGGAGCAAATTAAGTCCAGCCGCTGCACAACGCTCGCGGAATTCCTCAACTGCTGAATTTGTAAATGAAAGTACTGCTACCCCATGTCTTGGGGGCAGTGAAGCAACAATTCTGGCTAATCGAGCAATAATGCTGCGAGTTTTACCTGCGCCTGGACATGCATGAATAAATGCGCCACCTGCATGAGCTAAAAAAGCTTCCTGTTCAGCTGTGAGACCGTTAATTATGGTCATCTCTGCGCTGCGCCAAGAATGGCTTGTTCAAGATATGGAGGAACGATAAAAACTTCGCCTGCGGCAATATTTGAAGCCATTGCTTGTGCTAAATCGCCTTTGCGGGTTTTCTTGTTTGCAATCAAGCTCAGGAATGCATCAGGACGGTCTTGTACTGGTACTGTTTCAATTTCGTCGACCCAATCAGTACGTGAATTCCGATGAAGACTAAGAAATACTTTTTTTAAGAAAGATTCGTTTCCAACACTGAAAATTTCATGTTCGAGTGTATTTTGATTTGTTAGAACAGTTAGTACGGTAGCTGCCTGGTGCGTCACTGCAAGCTTGTCTAAATCGACTTTGCGATTTCCCAATGCAGATGGGTCTCTGTCGGTAACAACAATCAGTCGGTCAGCAATACGAGCACCAGCATGCGGGCGTAGCAATATCTCAACATAAGGTCTGAAGTCCACACCTTCTATTGGAACAATTACAGTTCCCTTGAACCTAAGCCATCCCTCTGGATCATCGGCTAATACGATTTTCTGAGCAATAACGGGCAATAACAAAGCCTCCGCTATTCCTTCCACTAGAATGGCCCTGTTTCCAAACAACAGTGCGGATCTTGTTACATCAAGATAACGACTAATCTTATTCAATGTTTTCGGTCTTAGTCCGATATTGGCGATCGGTACACTGACAGACTCTGAAACCCTTACTCCGTCAATGTCGCGTTGGATAGAACGCATAACCACTAAATGTTCAGGAGAAACCCATGCAGTCAAATTTGGTGAATGGGTGGTTACAACGATCTGAATTCGTCCTTCGGGTTTACCTGGGTCGACAACACGATTAGCCGATTGGCGAGCCTGTTCTAATAAAAACTCCAGGACAAGTACTTGCAGTTGCGGATGAAGATGAGCTTCAGGCTCTTCAACAAGAAAAATAGTGAGGTCAGCTTCTTTGGCTTTCGTTAACTCGACGACAACTGTCGCCATGTATAGTAAATTAGAGTAACCCAGACCTGACGCTCTAATATCACCTGGTATCAAACCTGCATCAGACAAACGAAATCTCAAATCACGGGCCACATCGAATATAGTTTCGGACGCGAAGTCTAATTTGGCTGTTTGTGGTCTAACTCCATTTGTAAGCAGGCCTAAGGCACTCCCAATCTCACTATTCATCGCTGTCAACACGCCCTGCTGGTCTTGATTGCGACTCACTCCCGCCAGAAAAGCTGATTCCAGGCTCTTTGGAAGGAAGTTACGTAGAAGCGACATTACTCGGGTACCACTGCCGGTTCCCAAGGCTTGATGTGCATCACGCAACGGAGGAAGGTAGACATGTCGAATCAGCTCAGAGGACCCAGCCTCGGGTTCATTAGCGTCGAAACGTCCGGCCCACAAGGTGGTTTTTCCTCGTGGAGCACTTTCAGATCGTGATTCATACCGATAGCCGAAAATGGCTTCGCTTTTCAAAAGGTCTGGAACTGCAGATATAAGCAGCCCCTTTAAAGTCTCACTGAGGTCTCGAAAAGTGCCTTCAATTTGAAAATTTGGAATAGTCGAAGTGCGTCTCACATCTTCATCTTCCGGGTACCGCTCCCTTCGACCACTCAATGGGAGGGTTAGCAATCGAATCGCATCGACAACATTTGACTTTCCGCCGTTATTTTCCCCAACAAGTACTGTCAGATCAGGCCGAAGGCTGACAGTCACGTTGTCGCAAGACCTTGTGTATTCCAGTAATACTGAGCAGTTATTCCACCATGTTGAGCAGCCATTCCAGCACAAATGAGCAACTATAAATAGCAATCTCTAAGGTGGCACACAATTTATATCGTATTGGCATATTGGTATGAATCAGTTAGCCAGTCATTGGTAGGCTAGTGATTAATTATTCTAGGCAGAAGAGAGTAGGCCTAGTTACACGCAAAAGATGGGAAATCGTAACCTTCTATTTAAAAATAGATGAAAGGTTGAAGCATCCCGAAAATCTTAATTTACAGTACTTACTTATGAGCCATTAATTGCAGCCATCACTTCTTTAAGTTTATCCGTCACAAAAGTTAACCCGGCTTCATAGCGAATTCCATTGTCCACATAGGCATTTCGTTCACCATCCATGTCTACCGTATTACCATCTACAGAGCCTTGTACTAAAGAACGGTATAGGGTATCTCCCGAATTGGTTTTCACCGCGTTTAAATGTGATTCATTAGTCTGCTGCAACAGGCCTGCATGTTGGTCTGTTGGATTTTTACCTGACATTTGCTGCATCGCAGATTGCATTGCCGCTTTAAAATCTATGTCTTTCGCTTTATATTGTGGGGTATCGGCATTTGCAATGTTAGAAGCAAGCAACTCTTGGCGCTGACTACGTATCCGTAAAGCGGCCTGCTGCAAATTCAATTCTTCATCCAACTTTTTGAGCAACATCTTTTCTCTCCCTAAAATGCTTCAACAAATGATTAGCCGTGAATATCTTTAGCAATTATTTCCGAAATCAGCTTTTTGACTTAGGTTTGAAAGTAATCAGTCGCAAGCCATTAAACACCACTATCAAACTAGCCCCCATATCCGCAAACACAGCCATCCACATAGATGCGTTGTCGAATAATGCTAAAAACAAAAATACAAACTTGATGCCTAAGGCGAGTACGATGTTCTGCCAAAGAATGGCGTGCGTTTGTTTTGAGAGTCGAATAGTTTCAGGTAGCCTACGTAAATCATCATTCATAACTAAAATATCCGCTGCTTCCATCGCGGTGTGCGTGCCAGCGGCGCCCATTGCAAAACCGATGTCTGCCCTTGCTAAAGATGGGGCGTCATTGATTCCATCACCGGTCATGGCGGTCACACCGAATTGTTTCTGAAGAGATTCAATTTCCTTCAATTTGTCTTCTGGTAAAAGATTGCCTTTTACCTCTGAAATACCCGCTTGGACACCGACCGTTCTTGCTGTGGCCGCATTATCCCCGGTCAACATAATTGGTGTGACACCAAGTGATATTAGTTCTGAAACAGCTGTTTTGGAGGAGACTTTGATCGTATCGGCAACCGCGCAAACTGCCAGCACCTTTTCGGTAGTAGCTAACAAACTGACTGTGCGACCAGTGTTTTCCAATATCGATAATTGAGCTTCAATTTCTGGAGTGCAAAGTTCAAGCTCTTCAATCCATCGATGATTACCCAGGAAATAAGTAATATCTGCTATTCGGCCTTGGACGCCTCGTCCTGCAATAGCTTTGAAGTTTTTAACCTCCTTCGCCTGCGCAGATAAGCCCTCTACAATGGCTTTGGAGACGGGATGGTCAGACCTGCTTGCCAAGCTTTTTGCAATGCCCTTCAATTCGGCTGAGTCAGCCTGCAATTCGAATACTTCGAAATTAGATAACTTAGGCTTACCTTCGGTAATCGTGCCGGTCTTGTCCAGTGCGACTGCTTTGATCTTGCGTGCCTCTTCAAGATACACGCCACCTTTGATGAGTATTCCTCTCCTCGCTGCCGCAGCAAGGCCACTCACTACAGTCACTGGGGTGGATATCACTAATGCACATGGGCAAGCGATCACCAGTAAGACCAAGGCTTTGTAGATTGACTTCATCCATGTCCATTCCAGCAAGAATGGCATCCAGAGGGCTACGATGAGTGCAAGCACAAAGACCGCCGGGGTATAGAATGCCGCGAATGCATCTACAAATCTTTGTGTAGGTGCACGGGCTCCTTGGGCCTCCTCGACTGCATTGATGATTCTGGAGATTGTGCTATTCGAAGAAAGTGCAGTGATTCGAATCTCTAGTTCTGCGGCCTGGTTGATTGTCCCTGCAAATACCTCGTCATTGGGAGATTTATCAACCGGTAAGCTTTCACCGGTAACAGGCGACTGATCTATTGCACTTTGACCAGAGATAACGATGCCATCCAGTGGAATACGCTCCCCCGGTCGAATGCGTACCTTTGAATCGATAGGGATGTCTTTGACTAATTCACGCTTCCAAGCCCCATCCGGTTGCAAAACTTCGGCATCTTCTGGCGTTAATTCCATCAAACTCTTAATCGCATTCCTGGCTCTATCCACGGCCTTGGCTTCAATAGCTTCTGCAATGGCATATAGCGCCATGACCATTGCGGCCTCTGGCCATTGACCAATGAGGAAGGCGCCTGTGACAGCAACTGTCATTAATGCATTGATGTTTAAGCGGCCATCACCGAAGGCTTTGAGGCCTTTTACGTAGACATCCAGTCCAGCGAGTATGATGGATATGCTGGCTAAAGCCATTCCAAGATATTTAATTTCTTGAATATCCGGATATGCAAACTCAAGGACTTCAGCAATCACAGCCAAGATTAGACCGCTGATTGGCCTGCCCCATGTATTCCAGAATCCTTTTGATAGCTCTGAACCACTTTCAAAACTCTCTGCATCAGAAATTAACTCTGAATTGAAACCTGCCTTTTTGATTGCCTCGACGGCAAGTTGGATGCTGTCAACGTCGGCATTAATGATTAACTCCCGCGCCCCCAGATTAAATCTTAAGCTTTTAATTCCATCAATCTTAGCGAGTGCACGCCTGATTTCAGACTCCTCTGAGGCACAGTCCATGGAAGGTATACGAAATCTTGCGGCATTATCGTCTGCAGAAACTGAGTGGAGTGATGAGTCCTCTGAGATTCCAGCTACCTTTGTTGATTCTTTATCCATGCAGTCCGGGCACGGCACATTTTCATTTATATGACTTTTAGAACTATTCACGATATTCTCCTAGATGGAATCATGAAACATGTGTTTAAGATGACCAGGCTGTTCAAACGGCAACCTGGTACAAGCGATTGATTAACCAAAACTCCAAATCAATTGATGATTTTGGCTTCGTTGAGCTCCCTTCTTGTTTCCATCCAGTCGTATGCAACTGGCAGGAAAACCAGGGTTAATGCAGTGGCGGTTAACAGACCTCCGATGACCACGACAGCAAGCGGCCTGAGGATTTCTGAGCCCACACCGGTTGCCAGTAGGAATGGAATTAGACCGAAAATCTCAACCATGGCTGTCATCATCACAGGCCTTAATCGGAGCGTTGTACCTTCTAGTACAGCTTCATCTACGGTTTTACCTTCTTCCCGGAGCCCGTTGATAAACTCCACCAAAACAATACCGTTCAGCATGGCAACCCCGAATACGGCAATGAAACCAATTGCCGCAGGCACTGACAGATACTGCCCGGCAATCGCCAGCGAGAAAATCCCGCCAATAGCTGCAAAAGGTACGTTGGCAATAATCAGCCCGGCATAGCGGAGTGAATGGAAGGCTGTATAGAGCAGCACGAATATCAAGCCAATCGTGAGCGGCACAATAATTGCCAGTTTAGACATGGCTCTTTGCTGGTTCTCAAATGCGCCGCCCCATTGAATCCAGTATCCACTTGGCAGTTTTACTTGCTGTTCGATCGCGGTCTGGGCCTCTTTAACGAAACCATCAATATCACGCCCTTGAACATCCATTTGGATGACGGCGTAACGTTGCAATTGCTCACGCCTGACGAATGAGTAGCCTTCCTCCACATCGACACTGGCTACTTGCGACAGTGGAATCAATGCACCTTGCGTTGTAGAGATAGGAATATCGTTGATCGCTCGGATATCACTGCGATATTCAGGCTGCAGCCATACCTGTATGGAAAACCGCTTTACCCCATCAATCAGGGTAGAGACTGTCTTGCCACCAATCCCTGATTGAACAATCTGCAGCACATCGTCTGCATTGATGCCATAACGGGCAATGGCCTCACGATCTACATTAATAATGAGTTGAGGTTTGCCAATATTCGCCTCCAATGCCAAATCAGCAACACCATTGACCTTGGCGATGACTGACCGTACCTCAGTAGCAATACGATCTATGGTTGCCAGATCCTCGCCATAAACTTTGGCTGAAAGTGTAGCTCTCACCCCAGAGATGAGCTCCTCTACCCGCATTTGAATCGGTTGCGTTGCGCCTACAACAGCCTCTGGCACATCCTTCTCTAATTGGTCCTGAAGCTCTTGCGCAAGTTCACCATAGGTCATCATTTTTGGCCATGCACCAACTGGCTTTAGATGCACCAATACTTCCATGTAGTTCACGTCAGCAGTTTCGCCTTTTTCAGCACGACCAATCATCGCTAGGCTACTTTGTACTTGCGGCATTTTTTTCAAACTCTTTGCAACTCGATCAGAGACTGCAATGGATTGATCCAAAGACGTTGAGGGGATGCTTGTTACGCGGAATAGAATGTCCTGTTCTTGCAGATTAGGCATAAACTCTTTACCCAAGAATGGAAACATCGCTAATGCGGCTATGAAGGCAATACCAGTTGAGCCGACGACTAACTTTTTATGTGACAAACACCACTTTAACAGTGAGACATACTTAGGCTTAATCAAGCGTATCAGCCAAGGGTCTCTCTCCTCTTTTGGTTTCAATGCCAGAGAGCACAACACAGGGATCAGTGTGAGCGTCAGAATCATTGAGCCAATCATGGCGAAAGTCATATTGATGGCGAGCGGCTTAAACAGCTTCCCTTCTAAGCCAGTCAAGGAAAAGATAGGCAGGAAAACCACAGTGATGATCAGTACACCAAAAGTGATGGGATTGATCACTTCACGTGAAGCATCCAGGACGATTTTGGATCTATCCACCTTCTGACCAGCGAAATGCGCCAAGCGTCTGAAGCAATTCTCAACAAGTACTAACGGCCCATCAATGGTCATACCCAAGCCAATGATGAGGCCGCCTAATGACATCAAATTTGCTGAGATGCCATATTTCTCCATAAAGATAAAAGCAATCAGACGACCCATAGGAATGGCGACAACCACGACCAGAGCGGAGCGAACTTCGCCAAGCAGCATGAATAATACGGCAATCACTAGTAATGCGCCTTCAATCATGGCGCGGTCTGCCATACGAATCGCTTTGTCGATAATCGCGGTGCGATCATAAACAGTTTCCAGCGTCACGCCTTTAGGCAAAGTGGCCTTAACCAGATTCAGCTTCTCTTTAGCGGCGTCAACAACTTGCTGAGCATTCTCACCAATCCTGGCAAGTACCATTCCCATCACCACTTCTTTACCATCTTGCGTCACAGCACCAAAACGAGGCCCTGCGCCTTCAACGACGTTGGCAATGTTTTCGATATAGACTGGTGTACCTTGATTCTCAGAGACGACTACACGCTTAATGTCGCTGCTGTTCTTAACCAACCCTAAACCTCGCACCAAAAACTGCTCTTGGCCAATATTGACGTACTGACCACCAACCTGATGATTATTTGTTACCAAACGGTCAATGACTTCGGAAAAGGTCAGGTCATACTTGAATAGCTTTTGTGGGTCTATTTGCACTTGGAATTGTTTCTCGTTACCTCCCCAGGATGTGATGTCATCCACTCCTGGTACAGTACGCATCACCATCCTCACATTCCAGTCATGCAATGTGCGCAGATCCATTGTGGATCGCTTGTCTGACTTCAAGGTGTACCAGAGTACCTGACCTAAACCCGAGGTATTGGGGCCAAGCGTTGGTTCACCATAGCCTGCTGGCATTCTAGAGCGAGCATCCGCTAGCTTTTCACCCACCAGAAATCGAGCTTGTTGAATATCAGTTGTGTCAGAAAAATACACACTGACATAGGACAAACCAAACAATGACACAGACCGAATTTCCTCTATACCTTTAAGGCCAGCCAGTGAACTTTCTACTGGAAAGGTAATGAGCTTTTCGACATCTTCTGAAGCAAGTCCGGGAGATTCGGTATAAACGTTCACCTGTACAGGCGTCACATCGGGGAAAGCATCTAAAGGGACTTCCTGCCATGCTTTTACGCCGAAAAAAACCACGACAATAAATGCCAGAATCACAAGTAGCTTGTATTTAAGAGCAGCATCTAATATCCAATTCAACATGCTGTTCTCCTAGTGCTCATCACTGATTTGTGATTTGAGTTGTCGAGCTTTAAGCGCGTATACACCGGTCTGAACGATACTTTCATCCTCACTCAGCCCAGTTTTAATTTCGACGTACTCGTTATATCGATCACCTAGTTCGACCGCTCTTGCTTTGAAACCGCCACCTTCGCTGACATAGACATTTGGAATGCCTTGTACCATCACGACGGAGGTATTAGGCACAACCAAGACTTCTTTGCTACCAGAATGGTCCAGCACAACCTTGGCGAACATATCAATGCGGAGTTTTTGATCTGCATTTGGGAGCTCGATACGTGCCTTCACCGTACGCGTGGTTTTGTCTACGACACTGGATAGATAACTTACTTTACCGGTAAAGACCTCATCAGGATAAGCAGTCACGGTTACACTCGCTGTTTTGCCGACCTCAAGATATCGCAAGTCTCGCTCGGGGACATCAGCATCAATCCAGACTGTGGACATATCGGCAATCGTGAAGATGGTATCTGCTGGATTAGCCAACTCACCAATGACCGCATTTTTCTCAATCACAATGCCATTGAATGGTGCTTTCAAGACGTAAGTAGAACCACTCGGCTGCCCCAGCCCGCCATACATTCTCAACCTTTCGGAGTCTGCATAAAGTGCCGATTTAGCTCGCTCCAATGCTGACTGTGATTCGATGAATTGCTTTTGTGGAACAACCTTATCCTCATACAGCTTGGATATACGGTCGAAGTTTGCTTGGGCGAGCGCTAGATCAGTTTTAGAGCTTCTGAATTGGGCACGAGCTTCACCCATCTGGATACTGTCAATTTCAGCCAAGGTCTGGCCTGTTTTGACATGGTCCCCAAGATTGGCAATGACTTTAGACAGCTTGCCTTCAATACGGGGTGTCACGTGCGCCAGCTTGTTCTGATTGGCCAGAATATTAGCCGTAAAACTGAGTTGATCCTGTATGGGTTGCTTGGTGACTTTAGCAATAGTGACACTGCTTTGCTGAATTTCTGTGCTACTCAATTTGATTAAGTCTTCGTCAGTCTTGGCCTCTGTGGCAACTGTTGAAGGTTCTGCTTTTGCTTCTGCAGCTTGGTTGCTTTTTGAGCTGCACCCGCTTAAAAGTAGCAAGAAAATGATGACTGAGCATGCCAGCGCTACGACGTATAAATTTTTGAAGAACTTTAGCATTTTGATTTCCTAGTATTGATTGGCCGCAGCGACAGGGGATAACCAGCCTGAGATGTATTCCAGCTCAATTTGCACAAGGCGAAGCTCCTTCTGAGCGTCAATAATATCCCGCTGAGCATCAACGACTTGTCGTTGAACGATTAACAACTGAGGCAGACCAATTTCACCGTTTTCAAACGCTAACTTAGATAAATTCAGGTTCTCTTCAAGCTTTGGATATACCTCGCTATTCAAGCGTCTGACGCGGTCTTTGATGTTTTCACGACGCAGCCATGCCGCCTCTACAGTCGCTTTTGCATTACGAGTACCAGAGGCCCGATTGATTTCAGATTGAGTGAGTTCAGCTGACGCCCGACCAATACCCGCTGCATTTCGGCGGAAAATAGGCAAAGGCATAGATACACCAATCGAAGAGATATTGTCGCTACCAGCCAGGCTAGCCTCGGTCGTATTGATCAGGCTCACAGTTAAGTCTGGGTAACGCATGCTCTTTTGCAGTTCTAAACGAGAACGTGCCGAAGCTTCTTTACTGGTAAGTGCCTGGATGCCTGGCCGTGTATCTAGCTTACTGAAAAGATCCTGCAGCGTATATTGCGTTTGATTTGGCGTTAACTCGCCCATGACTTCAGGAAAGTCATTTGCATTAAGCTGCAGTGTTGCAGCCAGTTGAGTTCTTGCGCGCAATAATTGCTCATTGAGGGAGATCAGCTGATTTCTTGCGCGCTCTGCGTCCACGATGGCCAGATTCCCATCAAGCAAACTATCCTCGCCGGCACTAACCCGTTTACGTGAGAGTGAGGTGTTCTGTTCGATGAGTTTGAGAATGCGCCTTTCAACGTCTATACGCTTTTGTAGCGCAAGTACGTTGATGAACTGCTCTTCTAATTGTGCATGCAAGAGCCGGTACTCTTCAGCGATATCCTGACTAATGGCCGTTTTGCTTTCTTCGGCCGCTTGTCTACGGAAGCCTTGTTGGCCTGCAATCTCAAAAGTCTGGGAAACACCAATACCATACTCACCGCGATACGGGTCTGAACCGCCTGTTTGCGCAATTCGGCGTGTTCTGGCTTCCAAACTCATCGTTGGGTTGTAATAAAGTGGACCGGATGCATCCTGAAACTCGCCGGCAGGAATACTCTGGTTGGCGATCATGCGCTTCAGATCGGGATTGTTCTGGGCAGCGATATTCCAAGCTGCGTCCAATGTTAACGGTTCCGCCTGTATAGATGGGGCTGACAAGAAAGCTATTGAAAGCAATAGCCATCTTTTAAAAGATGATTCAAACACGGGAAGACCTTTCTCGTTAGATCAATGATCAAGATGCCGAATAAAGCAGCATCTTAGAAAAATTGATTAAGCGAGTTCAGGAGGTCGGTAGAGACTTTTTAGGACAGGATTAGTGAATTGATCTTTAGATTCGATTTTGAAAATCGTTGAATCTAATTCTGGTAGTGAATTAATAATTTCACTGGTTTCAATGGCCGTCATGTGCGCAGAGATATGGCAAGCATGATTACAGAACTGCTCCGGCATTGGCACATTCCCATTATCCGAAATGGAATTGACATGCGACTTATTAATCAAGTGTACATCTTGCATTATGGCTTGAGACGTCGTGGCATCATCAAACAAAACTTCTGGCGAAAAAGCCCACCCTGATGAACTCATTACTGAGACCAGTGCAAGAAAAACCATAAATTTTTTCAGAATTTGATACATGCCCTTTCAAATCTAACAATAATTAGTCAATTAGTCAATTAGTCGTATGTAACGATTGTAAGGCATTAATGAAATTTGACAGTTCTGCAAAAATTGCAGAAGAAAAATAAAAGTCCTGCAAAAATTGCAGCATTCAGAACAGAATATTTAAATAAATTATTAATTATCAGTATGTTATGAATTGGCATCCGGCTTGCTTGTGGATAATGATATCAATAGAAAATGAGCCAAATGCTCTTAAGTACTTTCAAAACTCGGATTGCAAAATACTGTTTTCTACCAAATACACAAACAACGTGGATTTTGGCAGGTTCGTTATTTATCATGGTGACTGATAACCTTTCTCTTTTCCAAAACCTCCTAAAGACTTACCCATTCAATTTCCATAACTTACCTTTTCTAATTTCCTTAGTTATTTTCTTTTTTGCTACGATCGCAATTGTTTTCCAAATTCTTTGCATTGGAAAATCTGCCAAATGGATTTTAGCCTTGTTAATAATTGTTTCCTCCATTAATGCTTATTTTATGGATAGCTTTGGAGTGGTCATTGATCACACTATGATGGATAACGTAGCTCAAACTGATCTTAAAGAGCTGCAAGGGTTAATTAGTATCGAACTATTAATGAGATTGATTTTATTTGGATTGCTACCAGCGTATTTCGTTATTAAGTCCTTTCCAAAGGCAGGAGCATTTAATCAAGAAATCAAAGGGCGACTCAAAACTGTAGCAACTTTAAGCTTAACCACCCTAATAGTCGTGATGCCATTTACCGCGGGTTATGCGTCGTTCATTCGAGAACATAAAATTGTGAGATTTTATGCAAATCCAACTTACTCTATTTATTCTTCATACAAGTACTTGAATCAAGAAGCTAATGTTTATGAAGCACGCAATACACCTCTCAAAAAGATTGCAGAAGACGCTGTAAAAACCTCTACAACCAGCAATAAACATAAGTTAGTGATTATGGTAGTTGGTGAAACTGCCAGATTTGACAGATTCTCCCTCAATGGCTATCAACGGCTAACGAATCCCAATCTGGCTAAAGCCAATGTAATTAGTTTTGATGATGTTTCATCTTGCGGCACTTCAACAGGTGTTTCGGTTCCTTGTATGTTTTCATCCTTGGGTAAAAGACATTACGATAAGAAAGCTGCAGTGAATCAGGAAAATGTCATTGATGTGCTTGCCAGAAATGGTATCGACGTACTATGGAGAGATAACAACTCTGACTCAAAAGGGGTTGCATTGAGAGTCAAATACCAAGATTTTCAATCTACGACCTTAAATCCCATCTGCGACCCTGAGTGCAGAGATGTTGGAATGCTTGATGGTCTTGATAAGCATATTCAGTCTAAAAGTGATAAAGACATTTTGATTGTGTTACATCAAATGGGAAATCATGGCCCAGAATACTTCAGAAGGTATCCGGCTGCCTTTGAGAAATTTAGTCCTGTTTGTAAATCCAAAGAGCTAAAGGATTGCACTAAACAGGAAATCGACAATGCTTACGACAACGCAATCTTGTACACCGATTACTTTTTGTCAGAGGTCATTAAGTTTTTGAAACCCTATGAAGAAAACTATGATGTTGGAATGATGTATATAGCAGATCATGGTGAATCGCTTGGGGAATACGGAATGTATCTTCATGCAGCGCCGGTGATGATTGCTCCCAAAGAACAGACTAGAGTTCCGCTCATCGTTTGGACAGGTAATACCTCATCCTTTCCCCAAAGTCATTTAAGACAACACAAAAATGTTGCGCTTAGCCATGATGATGTTTTTTGCTCTTTACTAGTAGCATATGACTTCCGCTCGAATGTTTGTATGCCTTATGTGGAGTCAGCTAAACACCTATACAACTCATTAGATCACGATGTAATTGCAGTTGAAGATCAAGGCTCTACCAGCTAAGTTTTACCTATAGGTATTGTCCGAGTCTAATCGTTGTCATCTATTAGTCTTTTTAATACCTATAAATGCGTGCAATGATTCCTCATCAACCATCCATTATTTGATGTATGTAATCTAAATTACCTACCTCTAGAAGGTAGGTGACGTAATATAGTAAAGGCACCCATAGAACGTACCAACACACTTGTACCCCACTTGCAGCGTAACCTGGTAGCTTGGAAATTAATTTTGAGTGTGACTTTGGGGATGTCAGTTGAAATGTCGATTTAGCGATAATCACATAAAAATCGACTTCACCGTTGTTGTATTTTGTTTTTACATTACTACTGATTTTGATTAATCCTCTGCTTCATTCAAACCATCTAATGGTTGCATTATTTCCATAATTATGGAAATATAGAATACATGGACATCAAATCAGCAGTGACGCAACTTTCTTCAATTGCCCAAGAGGCTCGCTTAGAGATATTTCGCTTGCTTGTTCAAGCGGGGGTTGAAGGGCTGCCAGCGGGAAGCATTGGAGAGAAGCTTAATATTCCGCCCAGCACTCTCTCATTTCACCTTAAAGAGCTAAGCCATGCCGGACTGATTGACTCACGCCAGGTTAGTAGATTCATTTACTACACCGCCAACTATGCCGCAATGAATGGCTTACTTGCCTACCTCACTGAAAATTGCTGTGCAGGTGTGAACGAGTGCTGTCCTGATATAACAATCTGCAATCAAGAGAAAGGAAATGAACCATGAAACGTATGCATTTGCACATCTCCGTTGATGACATCAATCAAAGTGTAGGTTTCTATAGCAATCTGTTTGGTGCTTCGCCCACAGTATCGAAACCGGATTATGCCAAGTGGATGTTAGATGATCCTCTAGTCAATTTTGCGATTAGCAAACGTGGCGCTAAAGCTGGCCTAGACCATATTGGTATTCAGGTTGAGAGTGAGTCAGAGCTTGAAGAAATCAAAGACCGCTTAGATAAGGCTGAGCTGAGCTTGCTTACTGAAGAAGGCACGACTTGCTGCTACGCTAAGTCAGATAAGCATTGGGTACAAGACCCTTCGGGGATTGCCTGGGAAACCTATCGGACCTTAGACAGTGCTCCGACATTTAGCGGCCAAGAGACAACTGAGCCTAGCGCTGCATGTTGTGTGCCCGCTGCCCAGAAAGTAGAGTTTGCTACTAGAAAGCAGTGTTGCTAAATGAATGCCATCACTCAACCAAACTCAATAAGCAGCTTTGAGCGCAACCTGACATGGTGGGTTCTTGGATGCATTCTGGTCGGGATTGGATTAGGTGAAGCCTTTCCTAAGTTCTTTCAGGCTGTTGGAAGTCTCAAGATTGCAGAAGTCAACCTGCCTGTAGCTGCCCTAATATGGTTAATGATTATCCCGATGCTGCTAAAAATCGACTTCAAGACCATGGGAGACGTCTTGGCCCACAGCAAAGGGATAGGTGTTACTTTGTTCATCAACTGGATAGTAAAGCCTTTCTCTATGGCTTTACTCGCTTGGGTATTCATTCGTCATGTTTTCGGTGACTTGTTGCCCGCAGACCAGATTGATAGTTACATAGCCGGACTGATTCTCTTAGCTGCTGCCCCATGCACGGCTATGGTTTTTGTTTGGAGCGGCTTGTGTGGCGGTGAACCCAAGTTTACGTTATCTCAGGTTGCACTCAATGACGCCATTATGCTGTTCGCTTTTGCACCACTTGTAGGGTTGTTATTAGGCCTCTCGAATATCGTTGTGCCATGGGACACGCTTTTCCTGTCTCTAGTACTCTTCATTATTGTACCTGTGGTAATCAGCCAATTTGTGCGAGAGGTAATATTGTCTGGCCGCCCAAAATCACTTGATGCATTACTTAAGCGTATTCAGCCTATTTCTTTGTCCGCTTTGCTGGCAACCTTAATTTTGCTTTTTGGTTTTCAAGGCCAGCAAATACTTGCCCAGCCCATCGTTATTGTCCTGATAGCAGTGCCTATTATTATCCAGGTGTATTTCAACTCTATGCTGGCTTACTGGCTGAATAAAAAACTTAAGGTAGCGCACTGCGTAGCTGCTCCATCCGCGCTGATTGGTGCTTCAAACTTTTTTGAGTTGGCTGTCGCAACGGCTATTGCACTCTTTGGATTTAATTCAGGCGCCGCTCTAGCTACCGTTGTAGGTGTGCTGATTGAAGTGCCTGTCATGTTGTCAGTCATCGCAATTGTGAATCGTAGCCGTCATTGGTACGAGAGTGCCTAATAATCGAAAGCTATCAATGAATATTCTATTTTTATGTACAGGTAACTCATGCCGTTCAATTTTGGCTGAGGCAACATTCAATGCTCTGGCACCAACAGGCATGAAAGCAATGAGCGCCGGAAGCCAGCCTACAGGCGAGGTGCATCCACGTTCTATTGTATTGTTAAAGCGTGAAGGCATATCTACAGAAGGCTATTATAGCAAGTCATGGGATAGCCTGCCGGTGACCCCAGACATCGTTATTACAGTTTGCAGTAATGCAGCAGGGGAAACCTGTCCGGCCTATCTGGGAAATGTCTTAAGAGCGCATTGGGGAGTGGATGATCCTGCCAAAGCAACAGGCACAGATGCTGAGATAGAAGCTTCATTCGTTCAGGCTTATTCAATACTTCGCAAGAGGATTGAGGCATTTCTTAACTTAAGTCCAGACATCTTGAATGATAAAGAGAGACTTAAGCAAGAGTTACAGCTCATTGGTAATATTTGAACGTTCCTATGGTGCTTCATGGGCCACTAATTAAAGTCTAAAACACTATATCGTTTGTTAGCAGTGCTGCTGCTAGGGACTCTATAGCGTTTTAGGTCATGAGTTAACCGCAGGTCGCGATGCTTTGTTAAATGGTATGCCGTTGATGATCACTGGCAAGTTTGTTGGTTTTGGAATTTGTGTTATCGCCTCCCGCATGGGAGTAGCCGAAGAGAAGTTCGCATCACTACGATGGGGCGTATTTCATTCATGTGACCACGCATTCCACTGCCGAGCAACTAATTGACCTCATCTTTCTAAAAATTTTTTTTAAAAGACTCTCAGCTTAAAATCTCCATGCCATTTTATGACGGCAAAGATCTTGAACTCATCACTTAAAACCATGTCATCTCTTAAATCAGACAACTGACCAGGAGAAGCCAATGCAAAACTCTACTGCATCTCATCACAACCACCCGATGGGTTCAATGAAATACTCAAAATTTGTTCTAATGATTGTGGTAGGCACAATTGTCATGTTTGGGCTAATGTATCTGAATGTTTATTCGGTTGATCATGTTTTCTTTAGTGAAACTAGAGCATACATGGCACTGATCATGGGGGCGACCATGGCATTTGTTATGCTAGCTTTCATGTGGAATATGTACCCCAACAAACAAATCAATATACTCATTCTAGGGACTAGCGTCCTCGTTTTTGGGGTGTCACTGTGGTTAGTACGAAGTCAGACTACAGTCGATGATGTTGCATACATGCGTGCGATGATTCCTCATCACTCGATTGCTATATTAACTAGTGAACGGGCAAGAATAACTGATCCTAGAGTAAGGAAATTGGCGGACGAAGTTATTGAAGCGCAGCGCAAGGAGATAGATGAAATGAAAGGTTATATAACAGACCTGAAGCGGAATCAGTAACGATTCTAGAGCATATGATTGGCCTGTGTAGCGTCTTTCAACCGACTAAAACCAACCATATACTACCCAAATCAGTTAATGCCCTGAGTGGCCTGTTGGCTTTCTAACCTTAACGTCTGCATCATTTGTACTAACTGTATTCTTACGCTCAATCGGTGGCGCTTCTCTATCCACCGCATGAGCCACAGTGCCCGCCGGATGTTTATAATTTCCTGGATTTTTGTAATCATCTCGCTTCAGTCCATCTCTGACTTTAACAGTAGTGAACATCCCACCCATATCTATGGCACCAAATGGGCCTGTGCCCATCATCATAGGCAAGGTATTTTCGGGAATAGGCATATCCATCATCTCAGCCATATCAGTCATCTCTGACATGCCTGTTTCGCCCATTGGCATGTAGTCAGGTACCAATTTCCCTATTTTCTTGATGAGGTCTCCTTGTTTCACTCCAATCAGGGTGGGGACATCATGACCCATCGCATTCATTGTGTGGTGACTCTTATGGCAGTGGAATGCCCAGTCGCCCGGCGCATCTGCAATAAATTCAATCGCCCGCATTTGACCAACCGCCACATCGGTCGTAACCTCAGGCCAACGAGCCGTTTTTGGTATCCATCCACCATCAGTGCCTGTCACTTCAAACTCATGTCCATGGATATGAATGGGATGATTGGTCATGGTTAGATTGCCCATCCGGATTCGCACGCGATCATTTTTGCCAACAACAATAGAATCGATACCTGGGAATGCTCTGCTGTTCCACGTCCAAAGATTAAAATCCAGCATGGTATTGGTTTTTGGCGTGTAACTGCCTGGTTCAATATCATATGCATTGAGCAAGAAGATAAAGTCACGGTCAACCGGCATAAAATTCGGGTCTTTAGGGTGTGTCACCCAACTTCCCATCATGCCCATTGCCATTTGCAGCATTTCATCAGCATGTGGGTGGTACATGAATGTACCAGGACGTTTTGCTTCAAATTCGTAGACAAATGTCTTACCGGGTTCAATCGCAGGTTGCGTCAAGCCAGTTACTCCATCCATGCCATTCGGTAAACGTTGACCATGCCAGTGTATACTGGTTCGCTCAGGAAGCCTGTTGGTAACATATATTCGTACTCGGTCGCCTTCCACCACCTCAATAGTTGGCCCAGGACTTTGGCCGTTATAGCCCCATAGGTGTGCTTTCATACCAGGTGCAATTTCACGCACAACAGGTTCAGCTACCAAATGAAATTCTTTAACTCCATTGTTCATACGCCATGGCAGTGTCCAGCCATTTAATGTGACCACGGGATTATAAGGTCTACCGGTCGTAGGATGTAGTGGGGGTTGAGTAGTGGCCGCATCACTAGTTACTATTTCGGGCAGCGCAGCCATTGCAACTTTGCTGACGCTAGAGATCGCAACACCCGCCATCCCGAGACCTGCATATTTAAAAAAACTTCTTCTGTTTAAACCTGGATTACTCATGCTTATTGACCTTCCATCATTTGAGGACTTGCCACTAAAGTAGCTTGTAGCGCAGCGTCAGCCACCCAAAAGTCGCGTAATGATTCAATGTATCCTTTGACGCTTTGAACTTGCGCACGGGCGTCACCAAACAACTCAAACGGACTGGTAAGCATGCCGTTATATCTGAGTAAACTCTGCTGCAGGGTTTTCTTGCGCAAAGGCACGATTTCATCGCGGATGTGTTTGGTTGTGTCATAGTAAGTTCGATACGTGTTATAGGATTCACGGATCTCTGATTGCGCATTGATGACAGTTTGTGCCGTCCGATTCACTGCCTGCATATAAATGGCTTCTGCTCTCCCTACACGGGCGGTTCCCCAATCAAAAAGTGGAATTTCAAAAGAAAGATCGATGCCTTTTTTATAAGGATCACTACGCTTACCTTCTAGCACTCTAGCCGGGCCGATTTCGAGTACATTGATAAAACGTGTGGTTTTGGTAAGTCCGAGTTGTTTAGCGACGGCCTCCGTTTCCAAACGAACCTCCTGCAAATCCAGTCTTTGATCAAATGCACTCTGCTCAAAAGGCTGTAAATCATTAATGGTCTTCGGTAAATCTGGCAGCCTCTCTTCCAAGTGAAGTTCTGTAACTGATACACCCAATAGCCGGGCCAAAGCCTCATAGGCTTTGACCTGTTTGTTTCTGGCATTGGCATAATCTAATGCAGCATCTGCGTAAAAACTTTGCTCACGCATTTGTTGTATCTGATTCCAGTTACCCACTTGAAACATTCGTTTAGCCAGCTCGGCACTAGCTTCAGCTGACTCTTTCACCTGTTCGCTGTATCGGGTGAGCTCAGCAGCAGCTACTGCATTGAAATATGCAGCTCGGGTGTGGTTTGCCAACTTAAGCACTTCCATGGCAGTAGACTTCTGAGTTTGCTCAAATCTCCGCTTTTCAATTTCCACAGCTTTTGGCATGGTAATCAAAGAAAAAATGTTAAACGTGAAGGCCTGTTCGATTTTGTACTCGCCATCATTTTTGGCATACAACATTGAAAAGCGTGGATTAGGCAATCTGCCGGCCTGTACCAAATCAGCCTCCGATATACCTAAATCATAAAAGGCAGCCTGTAAGCCTCGATTGTTCAGTAGTGCAATCTGGACAGCGGCATCCGCGTTGATTTTCTGGGATAGTAATGACTGGACACGCTCATTGATCTTTTCATGTTCCTTTTCAGATTTAGGCCAAGCAATTTCCTGTTTAAGTTGTTTCTTGGCGATCTGCTGTACATTGTCAAAACCACCGTCTTTAGTGAACGTCGCACATCCGGTTAATACGAACACCGAAGCAAGCGCTAGCAATATTCCTTTATGCTTCAATGCAGTATCATTAATGTTCATGCTGAGCTCCTTCTGTACCATGCTGATGACTATGGCCAGTACCTGAAGTAGCGGGTATAGATAACACGCCAATACCGTGACGATAAACCACTTCACCACCTAACCAAGCAGTGACACTAATACCAATCGACAGTACCAATAATTGAATTACCATAAACAGAGATACTGGTTTTTTGAAGCCGTTCTTAGCGATATCCCACACTGCGACTCCAACCAGACCTAGAGCAGTTGGGATCGCCCACACCCGATGAGTCAGCATGGCCAGATGGCCTCCTTCATCATGGTTAACAGAATTGAAAGCCAACCAGCCAAAAATAACTGCACCTATTGCACCCAATGCAGCGAGCCATAAACTCATATGAGAGGCCACCGAAAAATGTTCTGTAATGGCGTACCGGCGAGTAAGGTAGGCGATCAAACCCAGCAAAAATGCAACGAGTGTCAATGCAATCGGAAAATGCACAATTGCCGGATGTACATTGGGGATTATTTCAAACCCTGTAGTTTGGGTGGAGGGCTTTGAATCAGGCTGGTTATCTGCCGAATTTGTTTGATCCTCATGGTTATGACTCCCATGATCATGGTTGTTATGTTCACTATTAGGCTCCGTTTGCTCTGCTGAATGCGTTTCCATTGCTGGCATGTCATCATGTTGATGTTCTTGCGGCATAGACTCATTCATGGATGTTGGTGACTCTTTAGCGTGAGCTTGTGAATTCACGTGCTCATGCTGGCTATGATCATGCATAGTGGCATGATCCATATTCATTGGTTGGCCTACATTACTTTTGGCTAATTGATTTTTCTGAGAGGACTTTTCTGTGCCATGTTGCGAATGGTCCATATGGTTCATCTGCGAGTGATCCATGCCTAACAAGTCATTAGATGGCATATTGCGCATGTCATGTCCTGCGTGACCACTTGAAGTTGGTGTATTGGCATCCATCCAATCTGTACGTTTTTGTTCAGTGTCACCTTTGTAATCATCAAACGCAGACTGATATGACTGTTCGGATTGACTATCCCCGGCGGCGCTCGTCTGACCGGACAATAACAGAATGACACTTGCGGCCGATAAGATATATTTAAACCAAGAGTAAGTGATATTGACTCTTGCCCCGTGTGGTCTTTCAATGAATGCCATAACAACTTTCGTGAACTAATAGCCAGCCTGTTGTAGGCTGGCCTGGTGAGATTTAGTGTTTATGAGTACCGGATTCTGCAGAGCTGCCATTTAATTCGGTTACCATATGATAATCAGTCATCATCTGATCCATCATTTGGTTCATGATATTTTGGTGCTCGGCAAACCAGTCATCCCGCTCTTTTTCGGTCATGCCTGCTTTTGGTTTCATAGACCGGCAGGTATCCATATTCTCATGCATTAATTTCATATGGTTGTCTAAAAGTTTTTGCCGTTCGGCCCCTTTGGCTGCCTGTGCTTGTTGTTGGACTTGCTTTGCCTGGGTGACACGTTGGATAAGCTGGCGTTGAGCTTCATCCATGCCAGCATTTGCGAGTGAAAAGAAGCCTGCAGCACAAAGTGCAATCACGATCATCATACGATTCAAAGTTTGCTTATTCATCTTGAAGCCTTTCTTAAATAATTTAAGTATTTATGCCTTGAGCTTTACTTCTTATCATTTGGCATTGAAATGACAGTTACCATTTTGCGCTGGGCTTGTTGACCACAACCTGACGGCAATATTACAAACTTGTCATGCTGTCTAGTGCGAACAAAAGCTGACATCATAAAAATGCCTATATTGATAGATGTTCCATAACTGATTGATGACTAGCGCATTACATCTTTGTAATCTTTGCCAGAGCCGTTAAATCTCATGCACAATTGATAGCATTAAGCTCGGTGCAAATTGCATATGAAAATCCTGATTATTGAAGATGAAACCAAAACCGGAGACTACCTGAAACAAGGCTTGTCCGAAGCAGGATTTGTGACTGATATCATGCGCGATGGCATCGATGGCTTGCATATGGCGATGACAGAAGATTACGATTTAATTATTCTTGACGTCATGTTGCCTGGCATGGATGGCTGGCAAGTTGTGAAGACTGTGCGGCAAATCGGCAAAGAAATGCCTGTCCTCTTTCTTACCGCACGTGATCAGATTGAAGACCGTGTTAAAGGGTTGGAATTAGGTGCCGATGACTACCTGGTTAAACCATTTGATTTTTCTGAATTGCTTGCACGTGTCAGAACGCTATTAAGGCGCGGTAAAATCAAAGAGGCAGAAGTATTGGAAGCTGCCGATTTAAAGTTGGACCTATTACGCCGACGAGTCAGCCGAGCAGGTAAACGAATCGAACTTACATCCAAAGAGTTTTCATTACTGGAATTATTGCTTCGCCGCCAAGGTGAGGTACTGCCACGTTCGCTCATTGCTTCCCAAGTTTGGGATATGAATTTCGATAGCGATACCAATGTCATTGAAGTCGCCATGCGACGCCTGCGTATGAAGGTGGACGATGACTTTGAACCCAAGCTCATCCAGACCATAAGAGGGATGGGGTATGTTTTAGAAACCCCTGAAAAATGATGCGCCCGCAATCGATTACCTTTCGGCTAACTCTGTTTTTCTCGACAGCATCAACTATAGTTTTGCTTTTGATCGGGCTATTAGTTGACTCACTAGTAGAGTCACACTTTGAACATATGGACCAAACTGAGCTTGAAGGAAAGCTTCAGCTCATAAGGCATGCTTTAGCAAATGTCCACTCTGACATGGATATGACTGAATTACCCGGTAAGTTAAATGACGCGCTTGTTGGTCATGCAGGTCTATTTGCTGCCATTCTGGACGCAAAACAACACCTTGTTTTTTCAACGACAGATAAAGCATTGACCGATCACCTGATGAGCAGGTTGACATCAAAAATATCATCTCAACATTCAAAAATGGTGATATTGAATCATGATGTTCAAATGTATAGAGGCCTATCTGCATATGCCGCCACTGACATACCAGGGCAGCCAAAAATGTTAATTGGTTTGGCCACTAATATAGAACATCACCAAGAGTTCATGGCAGCATTCCATCGCAACCTGTGGTTAGCGATTTGTGCCTGTATTGTCTTAACCATTCTATTAGGCTGGTTCGCTGCTAGGCGTGGTCTTGCCCCTGTTCGTGAAATGGCGGAAGTGACCAGAGGTGTTTCTGCAAGTCATTTAGGAGAGCGTATTCCCCTTGAATCTGTTCCACTTGAGTTGAATGGGTTAGCGCTCGATTTTAATGATATGTTGGCACGGCTAGAAAGCTCCTTTAAGCGTCTTTCGGAATTCTCATCTAATCTTGCTCACGAATTACGGACTCCGATTAGTAACTTGATGACCCAAACTCAGGTCATGCTGTCACGTGAGCGTTCTGCTGACGAGTATAGGGAAATACTATATTCAAGCCTGGAGGAGTATAAACGCCTGGCTCGCATGATCTCAGACATGTTGTTATTGGCCAAAGCTGATAATGGTCAACTTGTTCCAGATACAGAATTAATTGATTTGGCGCATGAGGTAAATGAACTTTTTGCGTTTTATGAAGCGGTGGCAGAAGAGAAAAATGTGGTGCTGACTGTATTGGGAGAGGCAACCACTAAAGGCAATAAGTTGATGTTGAGAAGAGCTCTAAGCAATCTTCTTTCTAATGCGATTCGACACACTTTAAAAAATAGTGAAGTCATAGTTCGGATTGAAACCCAACCAAATTTGGTGACATTGACGGTTGAGAATTCAGGAGAGCAGATCCCGTCGGAACATATACCTTTGTTGTTCAACCGTTTCTATCGCGTAGATCCATCCCGACAGAAAACCAGCGATGGCGCAGGCTTAGGGCTGGCAATTACAAAATCAATCATCGAAGCTCATCAAGGCAAAATTCGTGTCGTTTCTGATCAACATTCGACTAGGTTCGAAATCACTTTAACCAAAGGCTAATCTAACAATCGTCGAAAATGCCTCTTGACCTTACCATTATGGAAAGCTTTAGGATGACCGTGTTCCTCAGATGCCAAGGAATATCAATGATGTGTAACATTGTATTGAAAGACCCCCATTAATTAGAGATCACAAGGATTAAATATGAAAAAAATCATTACAAGTGTGTTTGTTCTGATTGCAAGCGCAATAGCAATTCCCGGCTTTACCATGGATGATATGCCTATGTCGTCTGAAAAGGTTTCAGAAAAGGTAATCACTGGCAAGGGTAAGGTGATGTCTATCAACAAATCCACCAATCAAATTAGACTCAAACATGAGCCAATCCCAGCTTTGAATTGGCCGGCGATGAATATGGAATTTAAGGTCAAAGAGAAAGCGTTACTCGACAAAGTAAAGATAGGTGACAACGTGACATTTACACTTGCTCCATCTGGTCAAGATTACGTTATCACCAGCCTGAAACAATAACGACCCAAACACTTGTTGGAATGTAACTTGACTGCTATATTCGGCAACTATATGAAGCTGATGCGCATAACGACCATGCTGTTGATACTGATACTGGCCTCTAGTCCAGTACTGGCGTCAGTGTGCTCTGTCTCCTGCGCATTGGATCAAGCTAGACACATGCAACAGGATAAGTTTGAAATTGCCATGCCATCTATGGATGTCGGTCATTGTGAGCATATGCAGCAATCGCCACCCGTCCAGCCTTCCGACACTCAAGACTCGTCACAGCAACATAACCATTGTTCTATGGCTGGCTGCCACTTTTCAATCGCGGCCACCCTGGAGTTAGACAAACAGGATTTCATGCTGAATGTTCCTGAGCATCAGCTATTGCACTTCAATGACTTTAGACGTTCCGCAGAACTCCCTCCCCCGATAAAACCTCCGGCTTGATTTGATATTCAGGGGCCCATACGTGCCCCTTGTTTGTCATTTTGAGTATTTCAGGAGTGTTTTATGAAAATCCTATCTCTAGGTATGCGCCTACTTTGCGGCTGGTCGCTCTTTTTCACCTATTCAGTCTATGCAGAACATGCCATGCATGGAGGCTTCGCCTCAGCGAATAGTCTTTCTTTAGGCGAGGCTATTGAATTATCAATTCAAAGGCAACCATTACTGCAGTCACTAGTAGATGCTGCCAAGGCGTCCAGAACCTCTGCTATCGCAGAAGCACAACTGCCGGATCCAAAAGTAAAACTTGGCATTATCAATCTTCCGGCAACAAATCGGGATGCATTTCGATTTGACCGTGAAGAAATGACCATGACCAGTATTGGCCTAGAGCAGGAAATGGTTCCGCAGGCCAAACGTGAGGCCACAGCGCAGTATTTGAATGCTGAGGCTAGACAATATGAAACGGAGCAATTAGTCAGCCAGCGCAACATACAGAGAGAGGTTGCCATCGCTTGGCTAGACACCTACGCTGCCCAACACAAGTTTGCACTGTATCGGGAAATCATAGAAACCATGCATGCCGAGCGCAAGGCCGCACTTGGTGCAGCCAGTACCGGTGGCAAGCCATTGAGTGACATCCTTAAACTGGATGCTCAATTAGCGTCTGCCAGGGACAAATCCCTGATGGCTCAGTTGGAAGAAAGAAAAGCACGTGCAGGACTCGCACGTTGGCTGGGAAATGATGCCAAAAGACAGCTCAGCGATGAGATGCGTCTTTATACGCCCAAACGCCCGCAGCTAACCATCCTAGACCAGCGTTCAGAACTGGAAGATAACCCTCAATTACTCAATGCAAGACAACAAGAGGCTGTGGCAGTCTCTGACCTTGATCGCGCTCAACTAGGCAAGCTATCGAACTGGAGTTGGGAGGTCGGTTACGGCAAGCGTTTTGCAGGCGCAAGTGACATGGTGACTTTCCAGGTTGCCTTTGATTTGCAAACAGATAGAGCGCACCGCCAGGATCAGCGTACGGCCGAAAAACAGTTGTTGCTAGAACGGGCGCGCAAGCTAACAGAGGATCGCCGCTTAGAACTGTCAGCAGCACTGGAGGCTGCACGTGCAGACTGGGAAATCACTGAGGCTCGCGAACTCGAACATCAGCAGCGTCTCATTCCTGCTGCGGATGCCAGGCTCAAATTGCTAGAAGCTGCCTATCGTGCAGGCAAGCCTAACTTGGCAGAGGTCTGGGAAGCAAAACGAGATGTGTTGGAAATACAGATTGAGCATTTGAATATCCAGACTGAACTACAACGTGCAGCAATCAATATTGCATTCCTCTTGAATGACGAACATTTTTTCACCGCACAATCACCTGCAGGGAGTCACCCATGAAACGCTTGAACCAGATATCACTTGTCATACTGTTTGCGCTGGTCAATATGGGAATTTGGTTGTGGTGGTTGCAGTCGCATGGCTCTGCTCCCTCATCGGAAACAACACCCAAAGCTGAGACATCTGCACCAATGATCAATGGTGTAGTACAGGACGGTAGTGGCAAAACCGTTGCATATTGGTATGACCCTATGGTCCCTACGCAGAAATTTAACAAGCCAGGCAAGTCACCGTTTATGGACATGCAACTGGAACCCAAATACATGGAAGCGAATACTGAAAATGCTGGGGTCTCTATCCCAGCGCAAATTCAGCAAAATCTGGGAATACGCTTAGCAACCGCCAGTATGTCCCAATTTGGGGAAACCTTGTCGGCAGTCGGCCGCATTGAACCAAACCAGCGCGGGTACTACGTAGTACAAACCCGTGTGCCAGGCTTTGTAGAGCGCTTAAGCGTACGCGCCATCGGAGATAATGTTGTCAAAGGACAAAAAGTCGCAGAGGTATATGCGCCTGAATTATTGACCGCACAACAGGAGTATTTAGCTCTATTGGCATATCAGCCTGGTTCAGAGAATGCTAACGCCGGTGAAATGTCGTTCAATACCCGCGACCTTGCACAGGCTGCACGTAACCGTCTGAAGTTACTCGGGATGAGCGAGAGCGAAATTGTAGCCATCACCCATGCTGGCCGTGCCAATGCACGCTTCAGTGTTTATGCCCCGGCATCCGGCATCGTGACGGAATTGGGCTTGCGCGAAGGGGCACAACTGATGCCCGGCAGCAGCTTGATGCAAATCACTGACTTTTCGAATGTATGGCTAATAGCAGAAGTCCCGGAGCGGGATGTAGGCCGCGTACACCTAGGCAGCGAAGCAGACATCCAGCTACAAGGCATGCCAGGTGAAACATTAAAAGGTAAAGTCAGCTATGTTTATCCCACGCTGGATAACACATCACGCACTATGCAGGTACGCATTGAGTTGCCAAATAAACAGGGCAAGCTGCGCACCGGCATGTTTGCCAATATTATGCTGGCAGGTGCTAAGCATGAATCAATTGCTGTTCCGAGTGAGTCGGTCATCGTGACGGGCACCCGTAAAGTGGTGATCGTCAAACTGCCAACCGGGTTTAAACCGGTCGAGGTGACTACCGGAGAAGAATATGCTGGCAATACCGAAATACTTTCTGGTTTGTCAGACGGTGACCAGGTTGTGGCATCCGGTCAGTTCCTGATTGACTCGGAAGCTTCGCTCTCAGGAGTACTTGCAAAGCTCTCACAGACAACACCCTCAGAAGCAACCGAAATATCGATGAAGATGGATGGACACAACACTCCCCAGTCTGCTCAGAAAATGCCACAGGGTAGCGGCAAAGTGACGGCCATAGATCGCAAAAATAGTCAGGTTACCCTCGCGCACGATCCGATTCCTGACTTGGGTTGGCCAGCTATGACCATGGCCTTTCAGGTAAAGGATGTCATGCAGCTGGATACGCTTAAACCAGGCGACCAAGTGAGCTTCGACCTAAAGTCTGACCCGGTAACGGAACAGTACGACATCGAGCATATCCACAAACAGTCTGACCAAGCGCGTGTGATGAAGGGGCAGAAGTAACCATGCATACACCTAAACAACCATCTCACACACTTGGCGTCATCACTAGATTGATCCAGGTGTCGGCTGCCAACCCACTTCTGGTCATTCTGGTTAGCTTAATAATCACGGCCTGGGGTTTTTTTGCCATGCTACGAGCCCCTCTGGATGCCATCCCTGACTTGTCTGACACGCAAGTTATCATCCGTACGCCCTGGGCCGGCCAAGCACCACAGATTGTCGAAAACCAAATTACCTATCCGTTGACGACGACGATGCTTTCCGTACCTGGGGTGAAAACAGTACGCGGCTATTCTTTCTTTGGCGATTCATTTGTTTATATCTTGTTTAATGATGGCACAGATCAATACTGGGCCAGATCGAGGGTACTGGAATACTTAAGCCAGATATCTTCGCGCCTACCCAAAGGTGCTTCACCTAGCTTGGGTCCGGACGCAACTGGTGTGGGCTGGGTTTACGAATATGCATTGGTGGATAAATCCGGTCAGCATGATCTTGGTGAATTACGGGCCATGCAGGACTGGTTTCTCAAATTTGAGTTGAAAACCATCCCTGGCGTGGCCGAGGTAGCGACGTTAGGTGGTCTGGTTCGCCAATATCAAATACAGGTGGATCCAGATAAATTGCGTAACTACAGAATCCCATTATCGAAAGTGACTGCGGCCATTCAAAATGCCAATCAGGACACAGGTGGTGCAGTGATTGAGCTGGGCGAGGCGGAATACATGATACGGGCGCACGGTTATCTAGACACGCTAGAAGACTTCAAAGCCATTCCAATCAGTGTCTCGGAAGCGGGGACGCCGATTCTGCTAGCGGATATTGCCCGCGTGCAGCTAGGCCCAGAATTGCGCCGTGGCATAGCTGAGTTGAATGGTGAGGGGGAAGTTACAGGTGGCGTGATTGTCGTCCGTGCTGGTCAAAATGCATTACAGGTGATTGATGCCGTCAAATTAAAACTTGAAACACTAAAAAAGAGCCTGCCTGCAGGCGTCGAGGTAGTCACGACTTACGACAGGTCCCAACTAATCAAGCGTGCAGTTGATAATCTCACTCATAAGCTGATTGAAGAGTTTCTCGTCGTAGCGCTAGTATGCCTGGTGTTCTTATGGCATCTCAGGTCAGCCATGGTGGCGATTGTCGCATTGCCACTGGGTATATTGATCAGTTTTATAGTTATGGACTATCAGGGCATCAATGCCAACATCATGTCACTGGGTGGTATTGCGATTGCCATTGGCGCCATGGTCGATGCTGCCATTGTGATGATAGAGAATGCGCACCGCAAACTCGAAGAGTTTCGCATAGCAAATGGGGAGCCTGATCAGCGACAAAGAGCAGCGGTGATTATTGAGGCGGCCTGCGAAGTTGGCCCGGCTTTATTTTTCTCATTGCTGATTATTACCTTGTCATTCATTCCGGTATTTACGCTGGAAGCCCAAGAAGGAAAATTGTTTGCACCGCTGGCTTATACCAAAACCTATGCCATGGCCGCAGCAGCTGGTCTGTCAGTCACATTGATTCCCGTATTAATGACCTTTTTCATTCGTGGCAAGATACGCCCCGAAGCTGATAATCCATTAAATCGCTGGTTGATCGCCATTTACAAGCCCATGCTTTCGCAAGTACTCAAGCATCCGGTACTGACCTTGGGGGTGGCAGTACTCCTGGTCGTCATGACATTGATCCCACTCGGTAAACTGGGTAGTGAATTCATGCCTCCGCTTGATGAAGGAGATTTGCTCTACATGCCCACTGCTTTACCAGGCCTATCTGCGTCCAAAGCTTCCGAAATTTTGCAGTTAAGTGACCGCCTGATTAAGACGGTGCCTGAAGTGAAATCGGTATTCGGTAAGTCAGGTCGTGCAGAAACAGCTACTGACCCTGCGCCCCTCGAAATGCTGGAGACAACCATTCAATTCAAGCCACGTTCGGAGTGGCGTGCGGGCATGACCACCGAGAAACTGATCCATGAACTAGATACCAGATTGAAAATACCTGGCATGGCCAATGTCTGGGTGCAACCCATACGCAATCGCATTGACATGCTATCTACTGGGATCAAAAGTCCGGTAGGTATTAAAATCGGAGGAGCGGATCTGGCCACTTTGGAGAAACTCGGTCAGGAAGTAGAACGCATCATGAAAACGGTCCCCGGCGTGGGTTCGGTTATTGCTGAACGAGCTACTGGTGGACGTTATCTGGATGTGCGCATCGACAGATTGAAGGCAGCACGCTACGGTTTGAATATTACCGATGTCAACGAACTGGTTTCTAGCGCAATTGGCGGTGACAATATCGGCGAGAAGATTGATGGGCTGGCACGTTTTCCGATCAATCTGCGCTTTCCGAGGGAGGTCCGGGACTCCGCCGATAAGCTCAAAACGCTGCCTATCATTACAGAGTCAGGTGCCAGCGTACCCTTGGGAGCCATAGCAGAGGTTAGCTACACCAACGGTCCGCCGATGATCAAAAGTGAAAATGCACGCCCCAATGTCTGGGTGTATGTTGATATACAGGATAGAGACTTGGGTAGTTTTGTTAACGAAGCCAAGGCCACATTGGATAAACAATTACAACTTCCAGCTGGCTACTCACTCAACTGGTCTGGACAGTTTGAATATTTTGAACGCGCATCTAAACGACTAAGTTATGTGGTGCCCATGACCATAGGGATCATTTTCATACTGCTGTTTATGGCATTTAAACGGATAGGGCCTGCTTTGTTAATCTTAACCAGCCTGCCATTTGCTTTGGTGGGTGCCATCTGGTTTCTGTACCTGCTTGGTTACCATTTTTCTATTGCCAGTGGTGTTGGCATGATTGCCTTATCCGGTCTGGCTGCTGAATTCGGCATTATCATGTTGGTTTATCTGGATGAGGCTGTAGACCGTTACAGGCAAGCCGGAAAACTAAACAGCAAGCAAGATTGGCATGATGCCTTGATTGAAGGTGCTGCTTTGCGAGTACGCCCTAAGGCCATGACAGTGGCCGTGATCTTGGCTGGCTTGATTCCGATATTGATTGGGGACGGAACTGGCTCTGAGGCAATGAGTCGGATAGCAGCTCCTATGGTTGGAGGAATGTTAACTGCCCCATTACTGTCACTTTTTGTACTACCTGCAGCCTATATGTTGCTCATAAGAAAAACAAACTGATAAAAATAGGGCCGGAGCATGCCAGTGTGATGGCCCTAAACACTCTTCAATTCTGAAGTCATCACCCTCACAGCTCGATTAAACATTTTTAATAACAAGCATTCTTCAAGGCTAACCACATCAGGCAACGTGATCCGATAAACCGTCAATAATAGGACACTCTGGCCGATCATCTCCATGACAGCAGTCCACCAGCTTTTTTAGCTCAGATTTAATTTTCGCTAATTGTGTAATCTTTTGCTCCAAATCCTGTACATGCTTTTGGGCCAGTGCTTTTACATCACTGCTCGACCGGTCTGGGTCTCCCCATAAACCAAGTAAATCCTCTATTTGTTTAATTGAAAACCCAAGATCGCGTGCATGACGGATGAAAGTTAGCGTATGCACATCTTTCTCAGAATATTGTCTATATCCAGACAAAGTACGTGAAGCCGCTTGTAGCAAGCCAACACTTTCATAATGCCGGATCATTTTCGCAGATATTCCGGATTGTTTGGCAGCCTGACCGATGTTGAAAAACCGACTCATGATGATGGCTCCTTAATGTAACGCGAACATTCTTTTGTACTGCTTCATTTTATTATCAACTAAAACGCTTGACCTTCCAATCATTGGAAGGTCTATGCTTAAGATACTATCAACTTCAACCAAGGAGTTCATTATGCAATTACATATTGAAAATATGACGTGTGGCGGTTGTGCCCGGGGTGTCACCAAGGCCATTAAAGATGTAGACCCAGAAGCCAATATCGTGACTGACCCGCCAAATAGGTCGGTGACAGTTGAAAGCTCTGCTGCTCCAGGTCTGATAGTTTCTGCTTTGGAAAAAGCCGGCTTCCCACCTCGCCAGTAGTAAATCATCAGCCTGTTGAATTTATCAACAGGCTTTTTTATGTACATATTTCTTAAGCAACTAGCGGCTGGAAACGACGTAACCGCAAAGCATTTGCAAGTACAAATACACTCGATAAGGCCATGGCGCCAGCTGCAATGATTGGCGACAGCAATAATCCAAAGGCTGGGTACAATGCCCCAGCAGCAACCGGTATCAATGCCGTGTTATAGCTGAAGGCCCAGAACAGGTTTTGCCGAATGTTGCCTATGGTTGCCTTTGATAAGGCAATAGCGTTTGGAACGCCTTGAAGATTGCCAGAAATCAAAACCACATCGGCTGACTCCACAGCCACATCGGTTCCGGTACCGATGGCGAGGCCGACATCAGCCTCAGCCAGTGCCGGCGCATCATTGATACCATCTCCCACAAAAGCGGTATACCCGTAACTCGATTTCAAGCGACGAATTGCTTCGACTTTACCTTCAGGCATTACTTCAGCGATGACTTCGTCTATACCCAACTGATTTGCGATTGCACGGGCTGTGCGGGCATTGTCACCGGTAATCATAGCCACTTTCAGGCCTAGTTGATGCAATGCGGCTATCGCTAGTGGTGTGCTAGCTTTGATGGGATCAGCGACTGCAATAATCGCTGCCAGTTTTCCATCAATCGCCGCATATAAAGGTGACTTGCCTTCTTTGCCTAGTCGTTCAGCTGTGTTTGCAAAGTTTTCTACCCCTAGACCGAGTGCACGTATAAATCGGTCGGCACCTATCTCAATCTTCGCCCCTCCTACCGTTGCTCGAACTCCCATACCGGTAATGGATTCGAAATCGTCCAATTCCGGCAATATAATGCTCTCTTCATTAGCTGCGGCCACAATGGCACGGGCAATTGGATGTTCAGATTGAGATTCCACGGTTGCCACTTTTGCTAGAACATCACTGCGGTCAAAGCCTATTGCGACTTCTAAATCGGTCAGCACTGGACGACCTTCCGTTAACGTGCCGGTTTTATCTACGGCCACTACTTGAGCGTCTTTCAGCATTTGCAAGGCTTCGCCTTTTTTGAAAAGCACACCCAATTCAGCACCTCGGCCAGTACCGACCATAATAGAGGTTGGTGTGGCCAAGCCCATCGCACACGGGCAAGCAATGATCAATACAGCCACGGCATTGACCAGTCCATATGTCAAAGCTGGAGATGGCCCAAATATCATCCAAGCTATAAAGGTGATAACGGCTGCAAGCATAACCGCAGGCACAAACCACATAGTGACCTTATCGACGACCGCTTGAATAGGCAATTTGGAACCTTGTGCCTGTTCAACCATACGGATGATTTGTGCAAGCATGGTCTGTCCACCAATGGCTTCAGCACGCACTCTAAAAGCGCCTGTTTGGTTGATGGTTCCGCCTACAACGCGTGAACCTTGTGTTTTTTCAACTGGTATTGGTTCACCCGTGATCATTGATTCATCTACAAAGCTTTGACCATCAGTGACTGTGCCGTCCACGGGTATTCTTTCGCCTGGTTTTACTTCAATCATGTCATCTATTACTACGTCATTGATTGCAATACTTACAAAACTTCCATTACGCATCACATGCGCTTCTTTGACTTGCATTTTTGCCAATCGCTTAATCGCTTCTGATGTACGACCTTTAGCTTTCGATTCGAGATAACGACCAAGCAAAACCAATACAACAATGATCGCTGCAGCCTCGTAGTAAACATTGACTGTGCCATCAGGTAAAAGGTGAGGGATGAATGTCGCGACAACAGAATATCCAAATGCAGCCGTAGTTCCTACAGCAACAAGAGAGTTCATGTCTGGGGCTAGGCGATAAAGGGCGGGAAAGCCTTTCTGGTAGAAACGCCGTCCAGGTATGGTCAATACAATTGCTGTTAATGCGAACTGCAGGTACCAGCTCCAATCCATGCCAATTGTAGAAAGAATCAACTCATGCGCGCCCGGAATGAAGTGAGAGCCCATTTCAAGTAGAAACACGGGTAAAGCGAAGGCGGTGGCTAAGTACAGGTCGCGTTTTAGCGCTGCTCTTTCAGCATCTTTTTTGAGACTATTGGCATCGTTATCAGGCTCAAATCCTGAAGAAATCTCTTTTGCCTCATATCCGATATTAGTGATCGCGGAAATCAGTTCATTCGCTGAAACATTTCCTTTAATGGTTGCTCGTTCGGTCGCTAAGTTTACTGTGGCTTCAGAAACACCTGGCACTCCTTTGATGGCACTTTCCACGCGACCTACACAACTGGCGCATGTCATTCCTTCTACAGAGAGCTCTATCGTATTGCTTGGCACGCTATATCCCACATTTTCAACTGCGGTGATTAATTCTTTGCGATCCACTGGTTTTACCAAGTGAATATCTGCACGTTCAGTGGCTAAGTTGACTGATACACTGCCTACACCATCCACTTTTGATAATGCAGTTTCCACTCTACCTACACAACTGGCGCAGGTCATACCGTCAATGGGCAAATTGATAATGTCAGGATTTGAACTCTTGTTTTCGATGCGTTCTGTAGTCATCACGGACTCCTTGCATAGTCGTGAGTCACACTTTAAACCTTCCCATATGGGTAAGGTCAAGCCAATCCTGATAATCCTATGGTTGAGGGCTGACGGAAATATTGATCACAGGAATTACTAAAGTCGGTGAATCCACGCAGATAATTAGAAGCTCTCAATCTGACCTAAGGGGGTAAACTCATCAACATAGTTCATTCATTATTAATCTGTAGCTGCACTTCATTGGCTTCCGGATTAAGTGAGCTTATTGAATTTGTTTTTTGTTTTCTAATTTTTTCTTATAGTTGTGCATTTTGTAGGCAAAAATGGACAATCCAATGGCAAAGATGGTACCAATAATACTTAGGTAAATCGCTACATTAAGCATGGCTCACTTATCACTTTTCTTTATTTATCCCAGCCCAACCATCTGAGATCGCCTTTTTGATTTCATCAAGAGAAGCTACATTGTTAGTCTTTTCGGCCAACATTCCGAAGAAATGTGATTCAGACAATTTTGCGTAAGTCTCAGACATTTCGCGCTGGCTTTTTCTCAATAAATCGATTTCTTCTGCAGTCAGCATCCGAGAGCTATTTAGATCTCTCTTTGCTAACAATTGATGCAGTTTGCGGGTTGAGGGAGTCAAAGAGTCATTAAATTCTTCATTCTCTGAGTCACTTCTCATATTCAAGCCCTCTGTGAATTAATTGAAAATACCTGACTTTGCAGGATATTACAGGCTTTTTGCAATATCAACTCCAGCCTGAAACTACCACTAAACTCTATTGTTTATGCCTAAACTTTATTGTCCGTATACATCAACGTACATAAATCAGACGCATACCACTTTGACCTAGAAACCTGATGATCAAGAGATCATCTGACAACTAGACCTTATGCATTAAAGTGGCGCGCTCTTGTCAGGCGCAACTTCAATTTTCAAGTCTGAAAAATTGCTTATACTTACTGCGCCACAAGGAAAACAAGCGACAATTTCCAACTCGCCACCCATTGCCTCGATATGGGTCCTCAAACTAGATAAATACATATCTGCGCGTTTTTCTAATTTTGCAATTGATTGTTGCTGAACATTCAATACTTGAGCCAGCATTAGTTGAGAGAGGCCATATGCTTGCTTTAATTGATGAAGTGGCAACTCTCTTAAAAGTTGTTCTGTCATAGCTTGAGAACGCAGCTGCGATTCAGATCTCATATTTAACCGAATATCCGAGAATTCTTTAGCCATCTTTGACTCATTTCTTTTATGTGTTAACAGTATCATCGAACAACATTTCAGCTGAATTCTTGAATCGCTTGAGCTTAAACCGCTCCGCCATAATTTATGGCACTTAATATTTTCTGAACCTCAGCAAATCCAGAGGATGATTTGGCCATAACGATAGGAGCACCCCCTAACAAGGCGTGATATTGATTGAGCCAAGACTCAGCAACCGGTTCGGAACCGAAGGCATGAAGAGCCAAAGCACGAATCTGTACAAGGTTTGCAGCACTGTTAGACTCTACAATCATATTAACCTACTGGTTTAATGCGGAGGTGATTCATGAAATCCTGGTTAAGGGTTATTCGTCCTCCGACTGCTACGGTTAGTGTGATAATTTGCATCCTAATAATGTGTCCTATGCTAACTAATTGATGAGTACACTTTATTAATTTGCACGAGGCTTTCTTTCTTTGACAGACTGAAGAGGCGCCCGTCGTTTAGTTCGATCGTGACCTTTTCTGTATCATCGGTTTTGTTTTGATACACTGATTTAATTATTTCTTTTTGCCATGTCCTGGCGCCATCTAATGTGAAAGAGTTCATCAGATAAATATGGTTGATTTTTAATTCTGTGTTTTTGATCAAACTCAGTAAATCATCATCTGCACCAATAATTATTTCAATTGATTCAGAGCTTCCTTTAATGGAAGTGCAGTTTGCGTGAAACCAATAATCACAATCAACAAGATAGACGTAGCGCCAATAATTGGGATTAAGATCGCCTATATTAGTATGCGGAATATTATCCTCATCAATTGTTACTAACATTATTTCGGAATATTCGATGAATGTGTCCTTTAGATTATAGTCCTTTAGGACACATTTTGGCTATATAAGCTCCTTTATAGGGGCTTCGTATGGAAATTCAAAAAGCGCTGGGTTTAGCCATCAAAGAGATTCGAATAAGTAAAGGATTAACGCAAGAGTTTTTTAGTGACATATCAAGCAGAACTTATGTGTCAGTCCTGGAGAATGGAAAAAAGAGACCTTCCATAGAGAAGATTGATAGCTTGGCGACAGCCATGGGAATACACCCTCTGACAATACTTACACTATCGTATTTAATCTTGGATAAAGAATTAAATATTGCTGAGTTGCAAAATAAAATCTCAAGTGAGTTGGAAAAAATAAAATCAGTTTAAATCGTTAGCTTACTCAATCGTAAACGAACGTACGCGTAGGCTATCCAAGATTTTTATTTTTGGTAAGTCCTTCAGAACCCCGGAATGTTTTAGAGTTTGCCAAGGTGCAACCATGAATTTCTTAATATGATAAATACAAATACCCCATACACTTAGGATCGTGCCTAGTGCCAAAAGTATTCCCCATACGGATACGCTGGATGAACCAGTAATGGCAAACAAATTAATCCCACAAACGAAACTGATGATTACCAATATAACGAAACCAATAATAGGCGACACTTTGTCTGGTGTGACAAGAACTTTATTCTGATTCACTCTAATTTGACCAGACTTGATCAATGTTTTTACCTCTATGTCGGTTAAGTTGTATCGATTTTTGATTGCAATGATTTTAGTACGTACTACCGAATTAGCATTCAATCCGAAGCGATACTTAAACATTCTTTGATTACCCAATGCCACTCGGTCCAGCTCCTCATCTGAACGAGTCGCCATATACACCTTCATTGATACGGGTAGATTTAATTCATAGTAGTCCCGGTTGGCATTTCTTTGTTGTTCAGCAATGTTCAATTCTATATTTTGAGCTTGATTAGTCATGATGAGTGTATGCAGTATCAGAGATTAAATAATCATCCTTCGTAGTAGTCTCGTCCAGCATTACGCTGAATAGAATTAATGTTGATGCTAATCGACGTTGGCTGTTGGGTTAGTAAACTCAAAGGATCTACAGTGTTTTTGGATTCAAAATGCGCTGCTACAGCGGCCATGATATTACGTTGACGTAATGTCTCATCAGTCCACAAATGACCGTTATAAAGCTCAATCGCTAAATCAAAATCTTCAATATCAGGTTTTATCCCATCCAAGAACTTTTTGATTTCAGGATCCGTGCCAGCCTCATTTAACTTGTTATTCTGGATTAGGAGCATGATAGCTTTTGCTGCAATATCTTTCTTTAGAATAGCCCCTCTGGCAATTGATATTTGAAGCTGAATCATTCGTAAGAAAGAAATATCAATTTGAGTTTCACCTTTCATGGTGCCCTCGCCAGTCAAAAGCCAATCTATTGAGATGCCAAATTCAATTTTTAAGGCATAGAGAAATTCAGCACCAGGTTTTTTGATGCCTCTCAGAACATCACTGACAAAACCTTGCGACACTTTAACCCTTGCAGCAAATTCAGATTGGCTCAATCCAAACATAGCTAATAGCGAAGATAATCTTGTTCCAATGCTATCAAGATTAGATAAGGAAGTTGAACGTATGGCTTGATTATTCATATCAGTATAAGATATATTAATTTATCTCTAAAGAGATATAAAATACTTAATAGAGATAGGTTACTCTTTAATACGGACTTTGTCATCTCCAATATGGATGGAATTGAAATCAATTATCGGCTTCGACGTCTTGGAATAACCCAAGCGAAAATTGCACGCACCCTTGGTGTAGCCAGTGGTGTGGTGAGCAATGTAATTCATGATCGAATTACTGCTTATGCGGTAGCAAGCCATATTGCGCGATTGTTGGAGTGTGAAATAGAAGATTTATGGCCGAAGCGCTACGTGTTTAAGCCAAGAAAAAGTACAACTCAGAAGGACGCTATGAATGCATGCGTATTATTGGAAGGAGACGTGAAATGCCCTGATGAAATTGATTGATCCATTGTGGGCCCATAAAACGCAAAACCCGAGGATTCCGGCCTCGGGTTGCGAACTGCTATCAAGTAATCGACTTGAAACTGTAGTATCTGCGCCACGCGTGAAGATGTCAAGTCACGCGTGATGGGCTTTTTCATCCCTGTGATTGAAAAGATTGCGTTAAGCAGCTGTTCTCGCATTCTAAATAAAGGAGAAAATCCCTGATGCGGATTCCAATACATTTACAGCGTGAAATCTCACGGCTGTATTTTCATACCCCCGAACAATCATCTCGTGCGATTAGCCGCTCTATTGGTGTTGCAGCCAATACAGTATCCAGGCTTGTTGATGCCATTAAAAAAAGCAATAAAAGTTCTGAAGAGTTGAACGAATTAGATGATGATGCGTGGCAAGTAGCTCTGAGTCTTACACAGAGAACTAGGACAACAAAAGAAAATCCTGATTGGGCACACATACATCAGGAAATGCTTCGACCCGAAGCAACCAGAGAACAATTATGGCGGGAATGGAAAGAAAACAATCCTAACGGTATTGGATACTCTCAATTTACTGCCGGGTATAGAAAATGGATTGGTGCTCAAAGACTGGTCATGCGCCAAATTCACCGCCCTGGGGACAAAATGTTCACTGATTTCGCTGGCCAAACCATTGAAATTCGTAGCATGTCTGGAGAGGCTTCCCGTTACGCACAACTCTTTGTTGCTGTAATGGGATGTTCTAACTACACCTATCTTGAAGCCGTTTGGCAACAAACATCAGAGTGTTGGGTGAGTGCTCAAACTAATGCTTTGGAGTTTTTTGGAGGAATTCCGAATTGGATTGTCAGTGACAATCTTAAGGCTGCTGTAAGTCGACGGGAGCGTGATCGTATAACTATCAATCCTGCTTACTCGGAATTTCTCCGACACTATGGAGCAGCATCACTACCAACTAAGCCTAAATCACCTAAGCAAAATGCTAAAGCCGAAGCTGGCGTTCAGATCGCACAGCGATGGGTTTTGTTTGCCTTAAGAGATCGGATATTTTTTAGCCTAGAAGAAGCAAATCAAGAAATTCGTCGATTAAATATTGCTCTGAATGAACGCCCTTTTAAGAAAATGGAAGGGTGCAGGAAAAGTAGATTCGAAGCACTCGATTTGCCAGCCTTACGCCCGCTCTCCGAAACACGATATGTATATGCCAATTGGCGATATGCAGTTCGGGTTGGAGACGATTATCTTATCGAACACCAGAAATCTTTTTATTCAGTTCCATGGAGGTATCGTGGTGAAACAGTAGATGTCAGATTCAATGATCGGATGATTGAAGTATTCCGTAAAAATGTACGTATCGCAATTCATGCAATCATCAATGAAATTGGAGGCCTTTCCAGAATAGAAGATCATATGCCAGCCGCGCATCGTAACGTTCTTGAAGGTGAGCCTTTAGCTTTACTCAGGTGGGCGAAGAGCGTAGGCGAAAATGCAGAAAGAATGATTACCTATCATTTAACCGAACGACACGATCCAACCAACGGCATCAGGGCGGCAAGAAAAATGCGGGAGATCTCGAAGCTTTATGGAGAGGAGCGCTTTGAAGCTGTATGTACTTATGCCCTAAGCTTGAATATAACTGCACTTCGTAGCATTGAATCCATTATTAAAAATGATGCTGATTTGAGGGCTCGCCATATTGGAGCACTTTCACAGACTATAAATCGAACGGTGCACTCTGATGTTCGAGGACCAAATTATTTTGGAGAATAAGATGTCAATCGTTGAACAAACTTTATCGAACCTTCGATTACTTAAACTATCTGGAATGGCTGACACTTACAGCTTGCAACTTGATCAACCAAATTTGAATGTAAAATCGTTCGATGAAAGATTTGCCATGCTGGTTGATTACGAAATAACCAATCGGGAAACTCGACGTATTCAACGTTTTATTAAGTCAGCTGGCTTTCCGGAACGGTGTTCTTTAGAAGATCTGGATGACAGACCTAGTAGAGACTTGGATAAACAATTGATTTCAACATTGGCAACATGCGAGTGGATACATCGAAAGCAAAATTTAACCATCCGCGGCGCGACTGGTACTGGTAAAACCTGGCTTGGAACTGCTATTGGAACTCAAGCATGCAGGCTCGGCATATCGGTGATATACATACGTAGTAATCAGCTGCTTTCAGATATTGCGACAGCACTAGCTGACGGGTCACTAGCCAGTCTAAAAACTAAACTCATTAAACCGGCATTATTAGTTATTGACGATTTTGGACATGGACAAATCAATATATCCGTTGGCCATGTCCTTCTGGATATTATCGATCAACGGATGCGCTCAGGCTCTCTATTGTTTACAACTCAATATCCCTTTGAGCAATGGCATGACCTATTTCCGGATCCAACACTGGCAGACGCTATCCTGGATCGGGTAGTGCATCAGTCACATGTACTTCATTTGAAGGGGGAATCTATGCGTAAATTGCGCGCAAAGAAAAAGCTTACTGGTCAATAATACTTTGTTTAATCCAAACTGCTGCTTGATAAAGTAGAAGCGGCAGTTTGGTTCCTAAGACTAATGAAATCGATTTCTTAATCTGGTAACTTGATGCCGAGATCACTAAACACCAGATTAAGGTCATCCCTATCTAAAGGCCACATCTCCACAGTCCTGGCAGGACTATGAGATGCTAAGTAATAAATAAGCAATATGGCTGGTTGTGAAAATATGTGTCGGATTTCACGGTATTGTTTTATTTTCGGGTAGATATAGCCAACCTTATCCAAGAACGCTGAAATATCTGCAATCGGATTTTCAGGCAGTAATTCAAAATAAGTATCTACTAAAAGTTGATTTGATGGTTCCTCACCCACATTTTGGTGAATATTTGCTTGATATCTATCCTTTAATAAATCAAGGATATCGTTTTGTGGCTTGATTGCCTTCGCAATGTCTTGCATTGCCTGTTCGAAGAACTCGTCTGTTGCTTCGATCAAAGCCATACTTTTTGCAACAGTTCTTTTAACGCCTGGCTGCGCAACCGTTTTAGGCTTGTATAGCGTGTCGTGAGTCAGTTCACTATGGGCATGTTGCAGCAATGTCCTTATTTGGACCTCACAGGAAGTATTTTCTAATATTTCAATACCCGAAAATTTATTACCTTTTGTCGCGCGAAGTACGAAGTGCACCGATTGGTATGAGAATTCTAACGGTTTCTCTAAGCGCTCAGCTTCATAATCTCTGTCCTTGGAAGCATCCCAGAACAGTTTGTTTTCTGGCGCCTCAATAATTTGGCAGACCTTTTTGATGTCGCTAGTCAGTAGAACGACAAACCGCATACCGACCTTATCGGTAACATCATCGTAAGGATTTGCGTATTGCTTGCGATAGAAAGCCTTATCCACCAAAGTAGAGTCAAGCTTAAGTCTCGGTTTTACGGGAACCTTCAGAAAGTAATCGAGTTGGGTCGGAGCAATGGACGTTTTTAAAGCCTGCTCAATCGTGTATTTAATGAAATCAGCCCAAGCCTGGTAAACCGGTTTCTCCTGTTCCCAGCGCTTAAGGAACTCCTGTTCCGTCATTCTTGATCCATAATTCGACCCCGGATAATTATCTGGGTCCACTTAGGTGTTTGGCCATCTGCGGTGGGTTCGCCATCAATTACGCTCATGTTCACAAAGTCCTCAAATGTCTCTGGTGGAGCAGTCAATTTGATATTGTGGCCAAACACGATTTTGCGTTGTTTTAGTGCTGACGCCACTTCAGTTAGATCTTTGTGGATCGCATTTAATGTGAAGCTGTTTTGCACCATGTGCTGTCGATATGCGTCTTGCAATTCTGCGGTGGGAATATAAGCCTCCGAGAAAGCTGAAACTTGCACTGTCGCTGTATTATCCACTTTGAGATATGTTGTTAGTGCAGTCAGTAAATCACTTCTAGTTTCCTCATCAATATTCGCTCTCTTAATGAAGTCCTTAGTCAACGTATGAAACTGTTTTGTTTGGAATGCACTATCCGTTGGAAAAGCCAATCCTAAGAAGGTTTCGTAAAAGTACTGTGCCGCACCTTGACGATTTCCCTTTGTGGCAAGATCATCAAATAGAAATCCTTTCCATTGGGCTGACGGGTTTTCAGGACTCGGCACTGCATCAATATTCGCTTGGATGAATGCACCAATTTTGTAGAGCTTGGCCTGCGGAGTAAGAATTAAATCCTTTAAATATTGAAGTAATAGCTGTCCTTCTTCTTGCCGTTTAATAAATCCCGCATGTGGCTCAGCTTTAATCACGCACATTAAATTGCGTGCTGGATGACCGCATGTTCCCTCGATCACTACTACGATACCACCAGGAATCCCTTTGCTCTTCTGCGCTTCTGCCAAATTGGCAGTCACAGTTTGTGAAAGGTTAATAAACGCATTATCGTTGCCTGTAGTTTGAATAATTTGATTTGCTAAATCCCAAAGGCTGTTATTTAGGGTATTTTGGATTTGCATCTCAATGCCATGGGACGACTCACCTAAAGCTTCAGTAATTCGGATCTGAAGTGCGCTTTTCGCATCGTTCTCAAGATGAATAAGCTGCTGACCATAATTGGGTTCTACTATGTTGCGATTGACATCTCTTCGATGCACTTCATGGATAATGATTCTGTTGATAGTCAGATTGTGAAACATAAGCTACCCCCTGAAGTAGTCAGTCCAGCATTGAACCCTCATGCCGGAAATTCGATGTTTTTATTCAAATTTATTGTTAGTTTAGTAAAGCAATTTCTAGAGCTAAATTAGCTTACTTCAAGTTTGATTACAAGTGAATATCAGCAATGTATAGGTTTTAATAGCCTTCAATGATATAGAGTAGGCATTTGTGATATGAAATTTAATCGTCATCCTTGTTACTGCTCCACTCAACTGGAATCACTGCTTCACTCATATCGGATTTAGTGCTCAGTAGATACTGGAATTGATGCTCAGCTCATAATGGTGAACACAGACCTGAAGCGCGAGATAGTTATACTACCCAAATGCATCTAAACCCCTTTGCCTATAAATACTATCTATTCGAAACAGAAATTTTTTTCATTTCTGCCAAAATAGGACCACTTGATTGAATAGACCAAGCACGGACACCATTTTGTGAAGTTGACTGCCCTACAATGATAGCTATTGGCGTTGGTAGTGTCTCGTGATTATTTAATGAAAACTCTCTAAAGCTTTGGATATCTTTACCTGACAAATTCGGTGTGGGTTCAGGATGAGTATGCCAGTAACCGACTAAAATCAACCCATTTTTATTGTAGTAAATAATTTCCTCTTTGCATCGACCTGGATCCAGTTCCAACCAGGTCCTCCCAGCCTTGTCTTTTGAGTGAGGAGGAGTAGCAATTTCGATAAACAATCCTTGAGGGTTCTCAACACTTATAAAAAGCTGCCCTCCTCTCTCCTTTTCGTTATTAGCTTGAGTTTGGCTTCTGAGGTATTCATAAGCATTTAAGCTGATACTCAGTTCAAGTTCCAAGGTTGGCCAGTGCCAAATCCAATTCAAGTCACTCATGTAGAACAACCGGGCCAAGTTTTGGAAAAGGTTGCAGATATGGCCCCATCTGTTGCTGGTCCTATGTATTTTCCTTTGTATTCAGCGGCTAATGTTGAGTTGCCTATCCAGTAACGCCAAGTAGGCTGCTTAACTTTATCTACTAAACAATCTAACGCTAATTGAGTAGTCATTGCAGCTATTTGTGACAGGCCGAGTGGGCCGCCGGGTACAAATCCTATTCCACACCCAGGTAACGGAATATGTCCATGATCCGGAAATTCTGTGAATGCATATTTGAAATTCCCACTTGCATCAAACAAGGATGTCGCATCAGCAGATTGTTCGATAGGTGCAGCCAAAGCATGACCGACGAAAGCGTAAGGCTCACTCCAGGCTTGAACTAAAGCCCATTTAGCCCCTTTGCTTTTAAATGTTCGCCATAAGAAAGCTTCTGACCATGCGTTTGCAGTTGTGATTACGATCAAATCAAACTGTTCTAGGAAGCTAGGTTTGTCCAAAACGACAGTTTCAAGGAAATCGTCGTTGATAGTTACCTTTACAAGTGGCATATCACGATTGATCATTTCTCTGAGCGCGACTGCTTTATTTCTTCCCAAATCGTCAGCACCTAGTATATGCCTACCTAAATTGGCATCCGCTAAGAAATCAGGATCTACTAAGTGAATGTGTTCAACACCCTCTTTAATCAATTCGAGCGTTACCTTGGAGCCGAGCGATCCCACACCGACCATCAATACCTTTTTTGTATTTGTTACACTCGTTTTGTATGTGGGATTGCGAGAATGAATGAGAGCAGGATCAATGACATGCACTGGAGTGTAAGACAAGCTTCCGCTTAAATTTTGTTTTCTATTATTACCAAAACGTTTATCGGCTCTTTTTCCGTATGTGATGCTTGAAGAGGGCTTAAGGCCATTTTGCCTTAGGCCTATTGCTTGCAATACGATTGAGCTATCTGGCAGTTTTAATACTACCCACCTTAATGGATACCCACTACTTTCCTTCAACCATTTGTTGAAGGATGTAGACTCAGCCTCTGTTACATGTGGCTTTAACCAATCGACGAGGTTGGATGGTTTAGGGATTTTAACGTTAGGTATTGTTGCCAAAACGATATAGTACGCAGCTTTACCTGGTGCATTAATTTTAAAATTAGTATCGCTGGAAAGTCTTCTGAGATGATTTTGTATTGATTCTGCAGTACGTCCAAGCCAAACATATTGCTCTCCTAAGCTTGGGCGCCATCTTTGATCAGATAGAGCCATCAACTCACAAGATGATTCGGGCAAGTTCAACAGAATTAATTGCTGATTAGCTCTGCTTAGTTGATGCTGCCAAAAGTTAGTAATTTCTGATTGAAATTCTTTTAAAAGACCAGCAGAGTCGCCATCCTTGATGACTACTTTAATTAAGTCACCAAGCCTTATCATAGTTTCGATGACAACGTCGACACTATTACCGTAAGGAGGATTCTGGCCTATCCCAAATAGGCAGAGTGTCTCATTTAAATTATGTGGCCAATCCAATCCGGGACTTGGAATTAAGCTGAGATTTAAACCTTTGTTTGGGAAGGTTCTAGGGAATCCGATTTGCAGAATCCTATCTACGTCAAGATAATCTGTTGGTAATATCAGATCAAAACTAGATAGCTCACCATGACGAGGTGTTACCTCACTCAGCACACTTGCATAGTCTGCACCAAAGTAGTTTTTTAAGGCTTGAATGCCCTCCGCCACCTCAGTGGGGAGGGAAGTGTCAATACTACTATCCAAGGCGACGCACCGGCTCAATCGATGCTTGAGACTTGGCTTGTGCATAGCCTGAGCCAAGCAATCCCGCCGTGCTGATTGTATTTAATGTGACCCCAGCTCGTCTGCCAGGCAGAGTCCAATTTCGTGGAGTGGTGCTCATCCAATCTTGAGTGCGCGACACCGGAATTCCAAACTTCATCAATAATGCATCTTCAAGCTGTTTTGGAGTGTCAGCTTGAATAAACCCCACTGAAAATGCATCGCAAGCAGCTGAATACCAATCAAAAAAAGCGCGAGCATATGCATACCCTTCACCATGAGGACGATTCCATTTTTCAGCAAAGTTTTCTCGACTGTCTATAGGATTTAGTACTTTAAACTCTCCATTCATAATACGAATAAATTTCGGCATCTTTTGGACAATTTTAAAAATAGCATCAATAGCTCTGATTTCCTGATATCGAGACTCTTGGACAACTTCTTGATATGCCAATGCAGCCAATGTGGTTAGAATGGCTGAAATCGGGCGAACATCAATTTTTCTGCTAGTTATAGCCCATTCATCCCTGCTCCGCTTAATCAGCTTGATGGCCACCCGTAAAGGATTCCCTGATGCATATTTATCATAATGAGGCATTGGGTCTTGAGTCGCTTCAGCAAGTGCGATACTTTCTGATCTATCCATTGCAATTTTGATTTGCTGCTGGGAAATGCTTTCCAGCCACTGAGAGTATGTCCGAGGACTACTACCCTTCCAGCCAGTTACTCTATCCGGCACGTCCAGGAAACCATAACCTTTATTATCGGTGTTCCCGCTGCAGGTGCGAGCAGGAGTAATGTCCATATGAAACCCGGGATTTTCATCTGCATAGACCATCCGTATTCCACGCCTCAATGGTTTAATAGGCGCATCTACTCTGCTTGCATCTCTAAAACGCTTTTCAATTGCCATTAAAACCTGTTCGGATGTGGCTGACCCAACGTAGGGCAGTAAAATAATTGCGTCTGCATCAATCGTAGCCATTTCACCCGTAGCATTACTTGCAGGCTTGATGGTGGTCTGCAGGCCGATTGAGCCCTGAACAAAAATATGTGCGTCTCGTAATATGGGATCTGTTGAAGCATTTAAAATACCTTGCAACGTTTCATATCGATCGCATATCAGTTTGTATTGTGGTTCAGTTAGCGACAAATGCTCTGACGCTTTAATTAAAATACGTTCCCAAGCATCAATCTGAGTTGGATCTTTTGATGCAAGTGAAACGATATTGCGCTCTTTTAAAAGATGGTCAAATTCTGTAGTCATGGTTCATGTGCCTCTTAAGATAAGTCTGAATAGCTCTGCTTGAAATTTCGCATCGTCAAGAGCGTTGTGATTGCTTGATGATTGCGGCCGTAATTTCGCTGAAATTAGACTAGACTTGGTTTCACTCCAAGTAGAGTTTTGAGCACCCATATACAGTGATTTAATATCCAATGCAGCGAAGCCAAATGGATTGTGCCCGGTAAAACGGTAAAAGTAGTAATTAATAAAAGACCAATCAAATGCCGCATTGAACCCAACAAAAACAGGTTTCATTTCTGGAGGTGTGACGGACTTTACCCAGCTTTCAAATCGCTGGAAAACCTCAACTACGGGCTCACCATTGGTGAATAACTCTTCCATGCTGAAACCAGTAACTTTGAGCGCTTCAGGATCAAAGTTCGTATTAATCGGTTGTAGTATTGCTTCAAATGCTATTTGTGGCTCATACACTAGGCATGCTCCAATTGATAACAAACTGTATTCACCAGGAATCGGCCCAGATGTTTCAACATCTACAGAAATAAATTGTTCAGTAGTATTCTTCATTAGCTAATATCAACGCTTTCACCGGTTGCAGAATGCACTAAATTGGTACCGGTTATTGATATTGTTGGTTTAAAGGCATCATCCGAATCACGCTCGTAAAGAATAAATTCGGATTGATTTCTCGCCTGCATTTTTTGCCCTACTCTTACGCATGCTGTAGTGGGTGCAATAACTATCAAATGTACTTTTCCAATCTGCCATTCATCCTGAATTTTTGCATAAGCGGTGTCTAACACCTTTCCAAACAACTCCAGGTCATAAGGGTGAGCAATCGAACTTCGTGATGGAGCATCAAGTGTTACTTCTACTGTAGGAATGCGAAGTTGGCCATTTGTTTGGAACTGTGGTGGCAGTTGGGTAAACGGAATTTTGGCTGTCAAAAACACCATTAATAATGCCTCAGACTCATGATGAGAAGATGATTGGTGAATATTCAATACGAATTTTGAGTCGTCGGGTCTGGGCATATTAGGCCATGCCCATTGACCGCCTTGATTTCCACCAACTTGGTCACGTGTAAACTGGAATAAGGTAACAGTAGAGGCCTCTCCAAGAATTCGTCCCGTGGCCACAAGAACAGATGTACCATGTAATGGAAATAACGCAATGTGATCTGGCCTGCCGGTGTTGCCGTCGATACCATCTATTCTGCGTTTTAAAACCGGCAAATCTGTTTTCAACGTATGAAAAAAGTTGAGCCAGTAAACTGATTGATTTGAGGAACTGGCATTTCCTGTCTGCATGAAATGTAAACAATCCCTAGTGCTTTTGCGCAGTTGCGATTGCCACATTGCTTCTTCAGCAAGTCTTTCATCAAAACCTGCACCCTGCCCTTGTATGGGTTGAGTTACTGCAATCATTTGGGCGCCTTTGAACTTAAGTTTTTCCAATAGGCTTTTGACTTGACGAATATTGTTTTCACGCATCTGAAAAAGCCTGTCAGCTGGATATTGGTGCGGGGCAACTCTATCAATCAATCTATGACATTTATCGCAAAGCAACATCAGATTTGTTGGATCAGCTGATCTTCGTGGAGACTCGATGGGGTCTCCTCTAGGACCATCTGCTGATGAGGCAATAATGTGTGCGTAATATGAAAAATTGCCTTCTACGCCAGGAATTGTATGGGTACGTAAGTTTTCTCCACAGCCTTCAAACTGACAGTGCCAGCCTGCTAGACAGCCGACCTCATGCTTAACTTTACTATTTGGTTCAGCGCCTCTACCTGTAGTTTTATTAATGGCTTGTTTAATCCAACCACTCAGTACAGTTTTCGTTGTTGGCATACCTGATACCGAAACGACATCCACCGTTGCTGGATTCACTTCTTCAGTTTCAATCCAATATAAATTTTTCTTTTTTCCTGATGTGACTGCAGATAGTGAGTGAGAGCCGAATGCTCCGCTTCCAATTAATGTCCAAGCGCCTGCAACCCTTCTTGAATACAGGGCGGCCGTAAATTGATTACAAACAAGAAGGTAATCGTCTTGAGCTGGATTCGAGTTAGCTAATGCCGCAGCACCCAGATCGATGTCGTCAAAAGTATGGTTGGTCATAATACGTAAATTCTTACACGTATTTTTATTATACGTATAATTTCTTTACTTGTATAGTTTTTATTCGCATAGCATAATAAGCAAATCATGCTTATACAAAACGAAACACAAGGATACTTATTTGGACCGGAACCCAAGGATGGTCCTAAATGGGGGCAACAGCGCCGATTAGAATTTATTGATTACAGACTGACTTGGGATGGAATAATTAACAGAAAAGACTTAGTCGAATTTTTTGGTATTTCAGTCCCTCAAGCCTCGTTGGATATTTCTGAGTATCTTAAAAGAGCCGCTATGAATTTGGCCTATGATCCCAAAACCAAAATTTATAGAGCACAGCCACAATTCAAATCAATTTATCCTTCTAGTTCCCTCCCGAATTTTTTGGATGATCTATTAAGAGTGGCGGTCTGCAAGGAAACACCATATGGTTCATTCTTGGGTTGGACTCCGTCAGTGGATAGCGTACCAAGGCCCAGCAGACGTTTGGATAGCAAAATTGTTCTAGTGATTACAAGGGCATTGAGAAGCAAAAGTAAAGTAAACATACTTTATCAATCGTTCTCAGATACAGATCCGATCAGAAGATTTATTACACCGCACACTTTAGTTCATGACGGTTATAGATGGCATGCGCGTGCATATTGTCACCTTAGAAACGAGTTCAAAGATTTTGTGATTTCAAGAATTTTTGAAGCAGAGTTAGGTGAACAAGACATCTCAAGAATTCAAGATGATGTGCAGTGGAACCGCATAGTTGATTTGGAACTCACAGCGCACCCTCATCTCACGCCAAGTCAAAAGAAAATTATTGAGATGGACTACGGAATGTCTGAGGGAGTGCTGAGGATGCAGTCTAGACAAGCTCTACTTTTCTATGTGTTCAAACAGCTTGGTTTGGATAGAAGCTTTACTAACATCGATCCTGTTTTGCAACAAATCGTAGTGAAAAACATTGATCAGATATCCGACTACCTTCCCAAATACCCTATTAGGTAAAAAATTTCACGGCTAATCTATTTGACTTTCCAGCGTTTAGGAGACACCGTTTTAACTTGGAGTTCACCCTAGTGGTTTTAATGGGTGGTGTCATAAATCAAAGTCTAACCGGAGCTTAAGTTATATCAAACTACACCTCCATAATTTATTGCACTTAGTATTTTTTGAACCTCAATAAACCCACAGGGTGACTCAGCCACAACGATCGGAGCGCCCCCCAACGAGGCATGATATTGATTGAGCCAAGACTCTGCAGCCGACTCAGAACCAAATGTATCAATCGCTAAAGATCGAATCTTTGCCAGATTCTGTGTAGGATTAGATTCAATAGTCATGGAAACCTCAACGGCACAATACGCAACCACTCCCCCAAGATGTCTTTGAGGCAATGCTGGCAAATGTCGACTGAAATTCGATTGCCATCCCCAAAAATAGAGCAATAACCGCCCACTCGATCAATGGAAAAGAGTTCTTTCGCCTCTCCTTGATGAGCTTTGGCTTCACGGCCACAACGATCACAAACGTAGCTAGATATTTCCTGAACCACTTTTTCTCGAAATTTTTTCATAGACGCTTTGCATTTTCAAAATCAATGAGCAGTTTAAAACTTACCTGATTTTCAATGTTTTCGAGTCCAGCTTGATGATGAACAAAATAACCTCCATCCGCTAAAACAAATTTGTAAGCATCAAACTTACCATCTTCATTTGAGAATTCAGCAATAAATATCGAATCTAGTTTGTCCATTTTCCATTCGTCGCTTTTATTTAAGTAGTTGGGGCTTACCAAATAAATTTGCTCAATCCGGTAGTAATGACAAATTGACATGAGCGAATTAATGCTAGTAACTAATTTCACGCTTGAAAAAGAACAATTATGAATTTCGTCATCTTCAATGATTTGACACAAAAACCAAGGAATAAATGTGTCCAGGTCAACCGAATCATGAAAAACGACATCATCAAAAAATATTTTTGGGGATGTACTTCTGAGAACGGAGAACATTAAAAAATCCAGAAATGAACACTATAGATTGTAGTCCTATAGTGTTCGTTTTAACAATATGCATGTACCCTTTTTATATTGGTACGTGATATGCACATCAATCAGGCTTTCGGAGCTGCATTACGAGAATTTAGAAAAGAAAAACATAAAACCCAGGAAGATTTTGATGTTGTTTCAAGCCGAACTTATGTAAGTTCACTAGAACGAGGTTTAAAATCAATAACCATTGAAAAATTAGAGGACCTTTCAAATGTGCTTGGAATCCACCCGATGACACTAATAGCTCAAGCATATATTTTGAAAGATGATGCATGCGATATACATCAGCTCATTGAGAGATTAAAATCTGAGTTGAAAGTTTAATCGAAGTAGTCTAACAATTTAGACATTGACCTCCTCGTTGAGCTTGGTTTTAATAGAAGTGTAGATTAACACTCCATCTTGGCCCCTGGTTATACATGAGCAAGGTAAATTAATTGCACTTAGTGAGTGGTAATTACGCCAGTCTCCATTTATTATCATTTCCGCACTTCGCGCTAAAGCCTCTTCATACATACATTCCAGCTCAGAAAAGTAAGCATGATAAATAACCCATTTTGCTTCTTGAGAGTTCTTACAAGCTTTCAAAGCGTCATAGACTGAGGAAAAGTTGATTGTTATGTATATATATCGCTTCGCGTTTTGAGGAACAACACTTTGCGATAAATCCATAACCCGTCCTGTCAGTCTTTCAATTGCAAAAAGATTGAGATTCGGCGCTTCCATACTTAATAACTTCTCTCTCTTTTTTTCCCCCTTTAAACCTTTCGCCCAATTACCAACCTTTTTTCTAAGTAAATATCGACGGTAGGATTTAAAAATTGATGCCAGATTCGGTAAGGACACCTGCCCTGCCAAATATCCTTCCAAAAAATGAGAGTTATCCAACCTTACGGTTTTTATGCCACATGAATATTCAGTCTTTGCAGATAGTAGGATGCCTTTATGCTGGTTTAGCGCTTCAGGTATCTTTCTATCAGAAAAGGTTTGGTAAATTGAATAGAACCATTTAGAAGGTGTAGTCGGAACTCTGCTATTGATTTTTATTAAAGAGCAACTCTTTGGAACCGTGATTGCGTAATCACACCAATCACTTATTTCATCAAACAACTCCAAGCCCTCTAGTTTCGGCAAATGCAACAAAGCGAATGGAGAGTCATTTAAAAACTTTGCTTTGCAAGCCCTACAGCTATACGGATGGCTAACATTACTGGCCTGAATATTGCTGTCTATTCTGCTATTGCAGAAGGAGCATCTATCAATAAGAGCTACCTTATGCACTGGGCACGTTTCCAAATTTTTTAATTGAAAAAATATGCTGTGATAGTAATATTCAATGCAAACTGGGCAATATTTGAGATGCCTTTCCTCAATGTCTATGAGTGCTGGCCTCAGAAATTGAAGATCCATTTTTTTATATATGGATTGATTTAAACCTAAGGTACGGTAAAACTTCTCAAAATCAAATGCCACAGGCTTACCCAGGTTGGTGGATATTTCACTAAACCAACCTGTCGTAAAAAATTCTTTTGCGAATGCTGTCGAAGAAATAACATTCATAGCGAAAAATCTTTGTAGAACAGACCAAATAGACTCATATGGACGAACCGAGTCATTTAGCCAAGCTATATCTTCTCTAGCTTTCAAGACGAGTTCCTTTTAATTTTCTTCCGAGCACCAAACTTATGGCATACATATGCTGCTCATATGCCGTCTGTTTTATGGCTTTACGTATTAGATCCTCTTCAATTGAGAAATGTAGTGGGTTTCCAGGACTTAGGACACGGAACAAATACTCTACAGATTTGGCAATATGCTCCATGGGTATGTTTAAATGTTTTTGAATATTGTCTGGTGCGAGTTCAACAAAAATCTTCCACATAGCATCCGAAATCTCTTCGATTCTAAAGCCAGCCTTAAATGCACGAGGAAAAAAGTAGTGAGTAAAGCTAGTACCACTATTTAACGGCCACTCTGACTGTTCGTCATAACCATTAAGAACATATTTAAGCTCAGCTTCGCTGCGTATGCCATGAAACATTTGGTTTCGGACCATGAATCTAGCGATTAGATAAGCACTATCAGCCATCGCAAATACTTCGTGTTGATAAGTTAGTTCATGTGAGCCGACTGAAATGACTGTAAATCGATAACCCAATTTGTTTAACGAATTATGGATATTGCAAAGCCATTGATACTCTTGTTCATGCATGTATTGAGCCTCATCAACCATCAACAAAATATAATTTGTTCTTAAGTTTTGAGCGCGCGTGCACATATGATTAATTGCTCTTTTATACATTGCGAGCTTATTGCCTGTAGTAGGGAATGCGTTTTCAAGTGCAGCAAGTATTTCGCTTAAAAATAAGAGTTCAGAAGGTCTCTCGTGTTGACTATAATGCATGTGAAAAAAAGCCACCTTGCCTTGGTATTTCTCCTCAATAAGCAAAGTCATCCAATATTTGATAGCCCAACTTTTACCCAGTCTAGACATACCATAAACGTATCCACCGGGTACCTTGTTATCAATCCACTCACAAATCACATCAAAAAACTCCGCAATTGGGGGACTATAAATGGCGTACTCTTGAGTGAGCATTGGATGGTCTTGACCTACTTGTGAATGAGACATCACCATCGATCATCCCCTAGATTGCAGTTTTCCTGGGTGGTGGAAGAGATGGAATTATTACTTCCGTCGTGTCTGCTTTTCGAGGCTTATCAATGACGTGCGATTTCGTGGGAGCAGTCTGGTAGCTATAGTCAGCTAACTGGTCACTTTGAAATTCCTCAGTGAGTAATTGTCTTGCTTCGAGATAAGCTGGAGGAACCTTTTTCTTTTTACTCCGAAGGGAGTCTTCAACGTAATTTAGAAACACTGCAATAGGATCACTGTATCTGGTGTAATGAATTATTTTTCTATCGTAAAGGGACGTGATTGCTCTTCTCATTTCTATGGTATGTGGTCGAACATGCCATGGGGGGGCCGCCTTCAAGACTCCAATTTCTGCACCATTCTCTGTATAAGCTCGGAGCGTTCTTAAATCTTTTGGATTTCCTTCAACATAAATGTATTTTCCGCAAAGGTTGTAGGTTGCTCTTAATGAGTCGCTAGTGTAGGTAGCCCTCAGAAAATTAATATATGGTCTTCGACCCTGAGCCAAGCCACCCTTAACTGCAACTCTTTTACGTATTGATAAAAGCATTTCCAACTCATTTTTATTTACATATTGCAGTTCTTTATTTGTAGTTAAGTAATCGAGATATTGAAGAGGATTACGATATCCAATGGAAGAATGAGGCTCTGCATTATAATTAGCCATGACTACATCAAGAATTTCCTCGAGATGCTCTAACTGAATAAAGTATTTGCATGCAGCAATATCAGGATTCCTTCTTCTGGCATCCTCAATTCCAGTGCCAGTTGTATTGGGGAGCCGGTGGAAACTTCCCTTTTCTAAGGTTTGAAAAAAACGCTCAATAAACGGCCGATCATCCGGCACGTGTCGCTTTAGAACTATGGGTTCAGATGTGCCACCTGATAACAACTTCAGTTTCGATGTGACTCTACTGGAGACATTGATCAAAGCCTCATCAACGCTGAACTCTCTCCACATAACCCCCTCTAGTCGTGGGTTGTTACTCGAAGGATAGCCTGCGCCTTCGTGATATTGAAGCTCAGGAATAGTAAATTTTCTTGGGCTCCATTTACTCAATGCCATCTTTATCGTTTCCAGGAGATCTGTAGCATTGCACTCCTTTCGAATTGAAAGGTGATAACCTAGGATTGCCCTTGAAGTCACCTCTTGAATTACAATGACCCACAAACGATGTATGACTTTTGGAATAACCTCACCAAACTGAGAGGGAATTAATACACAAAAAATGGCATCTATATGATGGGCATCACATTCAACACGGTCATACGGTTCAGTAATTGGCCTTTGTGTACCGTCTGATACAGAGGTTTTCTTAACAGCGTTAATACTTCCATTAGCCTTAATAGCTGCTACAGGATTTTCTAATTTAAGTTTTTTTACGTAAGCTGCTAATGATGCATAACCCCGTGTAACTCTATCAAACGGATAGGCGTTTGAAACCTCTAAGCCTAAGTCAGTGCAAGCAATTATGAATTTTCTATGTAAAGCCTTTATTGAAACAACACTCTCACTAACCCTCACTCCCTTTTTGAAGACTTCTCTTTTAATCAAATCATCCAAATTGGGGTAGAGTCTAAGTAATGCACTAAATGCGCCAGATTTGCCGTGAGTTTGTGTTATGTCCGATTTTAGAGAAGCTTTGCGTATGTATTTTTTTATGCGAATGTATGGTAGCAGGGCTCTAAACCCATAGATTCGATTGTCAGGGTGTATTTGTATGCATTTGCGCAGAAGTCTGAGAGCCTCTCGCTTTGGAATTGGCGCAGACTCAGAGAAGACCTCATTGTTAAGGTAAGCTGTAACAGCATTGGAGCGTTGAATAAAAAGATTTTGTTGGGCTTCAGACAATACTGTCTCATCAGCTCTTGGCCAGCGAGATTGATCCGTAAGAGCCTCGTCCAAGTCTAAAATTGAAAAACGACGCTTTAGTTCTGAGAAAGGTTTGACCATACAACCCCCGTATGAGGTAGGTAAAGACAAAATCTCAATTCACTAGTACTGTTTAAGTGGACAATGATTTATTTGAAATGTTCACGGAGCACTAACTTTTATTTGAAACTTTCTAAAATAAAAGTTAGTGCTAGAAGATGTAACCTATTGATTTGTATAAGACTGGATAAACAACGAATTATTTGAATGGACGAATGCTGGCAGACATTGCTGTAATAATAAATGTTTGGGATAGATACAAAAAATGGAAAAACTCAAAAAACTCAACGATTGCTTCGAGATTTATTGATCTCTTTCAAGGTCATGGTGTTCACCGCAATCAAATTCCACGATTTCTTAATGGTGGCCTCTCAATCAAGGATGTCCAGGACGATGCCAAGCTAATTGATAAATTAGATGATGAGATATTAGATAAAGTATCAAATATGTTTTCGGTAAGAAGAGAATGGCTCGATGGTGCCGACTTGCAAATCTATCCTGAACATGACTTCTACAAGCGGCCAGAAGAGTTTTCAACTTTTCTAGACGAAATAATTACCAGTAATCCTAATCATAATCTAAGCGGATATCTTTTCATTCCCGATAAAAAGTCAAGGCAAAGATATCTGGCAATTCTCGTACTTGAAGAGACAATTGGTGAAGTCAGCAGTAAAGAAATTTATAGATACCATCTGTGTAATAACTGGGATTATTCATACTGGAAATCTCGAGCTTACTTAACTGCATGTATTGCAATAGCCTCCAGAAAAGGCGTGTTTATACATGGTAGATATGCGTCGCAAAAAAAGATTAACGAGCTAGGGTTTGGTGAAAAAATGTTCAGCGACATAGATGAGACATTTTCTTATTTCATTGGCAAAGGTAATTGGAATCCCGAAGACATGGCTCTAGAACCAGAGGCCTTTCTGAATGATGTAGACCCTGAAATTAATGACTACGGAATCAAAAGTGGTTTAAAGCTATGGTTATCATTAGAAGATAAAGGCCTCATGAAAACTGACTATTCAGATAACGTGAGAGCATTATTTGAGAGTTATTTGGCTCGTTATAAATAACTAATTAAGTTTGCCTAATCAGAAGCATCAGAGTGCTCTTCAAAAATATCTCTGAAGCGATCTGCCAGTTTGACAAATGCACTGAGTATCATTGGGTCAAAATGGTCAGGGTGTGTGCGGCCGTCACCTTGCATGATGACTTGCAATGCAAGTTCATGTGTAAAAGCGGGTTTGTATGGGCGTTGGCTGCGCAGTGCATCATAAACATCGCTCATGATCATGATGCGTGCAGATAACGGGATGGCTTCTGCTTTTAAGCCATAAGGGTAGCCGCTGCCGTCCCAGTGTTCGTGGTGATGCAAGGCTATTTCTGCGCCCATGATGGTAAAAGGGGAGCTACTCTTGCCCTGCCCTAAAATGCTGTTACCCAAGATGGTATGCGTCTTCATGACCTCCCATTCTTCTGCCGTATGGGCGCCGGGCTTGAGCAGGATATGATCGGGGATGCCGATTTTTCCGACATCGTGCAATGGGCTGGCGTGATAAATGGTTTCAATAAAATCTGGGCTCATGCCTAAATCGGTGGCTAGTTCTTTGCAAAAGAAGGCAATACGATGAATGTGTTCACCGGTTTCTTTGTCCCTAAACTCGGCCGCCCGCATGATGCTAAACATGGAGTCAAAGTAGCTTGAGCGTAGTTGGGCTGTGCGTTCTTCAACTTTGATTTCCAGCGTGCGGCTGTAATCAGTGAGAAAGTCGTTATATTCTTTGAGCCGCAATAAATTACGCACCCTGATCCATAACTCGGCGCGGTCTATCGGTTTGGTGACAAACTCCTCGACCCCGCATTGCAACGCCCGCATTTTGGAGGTGCGGTCGATCAGGGCGGTGAGCATAATAATCGGGATGATTTTGGTCGCCTCATTGTTTTTAAGCTGTTCTGCTAACTCAAAGCCGTTCAACACCGGCATCATGGCATCGAGCAAGATGAGGTCTGGCTGATGGGTGGCAATGAGGTCAAGCGCCATTTTTCCATCATGCGCTTGCAAAGTGGCATAGCCTTCGGATGAGAGCAAGGCCTCTAAATAGGTACGATTATTTTCTTCGTCATCCACAATGAGTATGGTCTTGCGCGTGACCTTCATATCCATAGTTATCCCCTGCCAGCTAATTTTTTAGGTTATTTTTTAAAGCAAAGCATCTATCGTTTGTAAGAACTCTTTATAACGAATCGGTTTGGCGATATAACCATCACAGCCTGCCTGGCGCATCTTTTCTTCATCACCTTTCATGGCAAAGGCTGTGAGGGCGATAATCTTAATATGGCTGGTTTGCTCGTCTTGTTTGAGTAAGCGCGCGGCAGTTAGTCCGTCCATGCCCGGTAATTGAATATCCATGAGGATCATGGCTGGTGCATGGCTGCGCGCTAGATTGATGCCATCCTGCGCATTGATGGCTTGCAATACGTCGTGCCCAGAGGTTTCTAAGAGTAGCTGCGCCAGTTTCATATTATTGGGGTTGTCTTCAACGATCAATATGGTTGCCATGGCGGCCTTTCTGTTTGCGCCCCTGCCGGCTGGTTTGCTTGCCTGACAATGCCCGATGCACTTCACTTAAAAAGTTACCATGGTTGAATTCTGATTTTTCGAGCACAGCGAGTACATGCCCTTTGAGGGTATGGTGTTCTTCTGGCGTTAAAAATTTGGAGGTCACTACAATGATCGGGATTTTTGCCGTGCGTTTATCCTGTTTTAATTCTTCGACGACTTCAAAGCCATTGATTTCCGGCATCATTAAATCCAGCACGATCAAATCCGGCTTTTGCAGTTTTGCAATATGTGTGGCTTCATTGCCGCCATAGGCACGCAGCACTGTGTGGTGTGCATGTTCCAGGTAAGATGAAATGATCTCTACCGCCTTCGGGTCATCGTCTACCACTAGCACTTTAAGGCCTGCTTGCGTGGTTTCTGGCTTTGTAAAGCCGAGTTTGTTTAAGGCCGTTTGCAAGTCATCTGCAGATACCGGCTTTTGTAAGACCTGAGCGGCGCCTAAAGACAAGCCTCTATTGCTATCTGCAACAATAGACAAAATAACCACTGGAATATGAGTGAGCTTTTTGTTGGCTTTCAGGGTAGTTAAAAACTCCCAGCCATCCATGCCTGGCAGCAAAATATCAAGCGTAATTAAATCTGGCGGTGCGCCATCGGCCAGAATGGCGAGCGCTATTTCAGCGGTCGCCGCACGCGTCACACGGCAATGGTCAGATTCAAGTTGCAGCCTGATCAAGTCAGCCGCACGGTCATCGTCCTCTAGCACCAACACATGCGGCGGTTCGGCATTTGGCCACGGCCAAGGCGCTGCCTCTGTGGGCGCTGCGCCAGAGGGGGTGCCCGTTGCATTCGCTATATATTGTAGCCAAACGGTGAAGGTGCTGCCCTGCCCTGGCGTGCTCGTCACAGCAACCGCGCCACTATGCAACTCGGCTAATTTTCGCACCAACGCCAAACCGAGACCGGTGCCTTCAAAACGTCTTGATAGCGTACTTTCAACTTGAACAAATGGCTGAAACAGGCGATGAATATCCTGTGCTGCGATGCCGATACCCGTGTCTGTAATTGATATCTGGATAAACTGCTGGGCATGGCCGGGTGGTGCGGTGTCATTGCCTGGGTGTTCTTTTATTTGCTCAAGCAGGCTGTCGCGCGACACCAACTGCGCGCGCAGAGTGATTTGCCCGCCTTCAGGCGTGAATTTAACCGCATTGGACAGCAGGTTATATACAATTTGCTTTACCTTGCGCGCATCTAGCCAGGCGTTGCCCAAAGACTCTGCCAGCTCCGTATGCAGTTTGATACGCTGCGTTGACGCTTTTTCTTTAATAATTGACAGGCAGTTTTGTAGCAGCAACTGCACATCGGTGAACTCTGGTTCAAGCTCCATGCGGCCTGCTTCTATTTTTGACAGATCAAGCACATCATTAATGAGTGAAAGCAGGTGTTGTCCGCTTTCAAAAATATCATTCACATAATTTTTTTGTTTATCTTCGAGCGGTCCAATCAAGCCATCGCGCAGGATCTCTGAAAAACCAATAATGGCATTGAGTGGCGTGCGTAACTCATGTGACATGGTGGCCAAAAACTCAGATTTCATTTTGTCAGCCTCTAAAAGCTGCTTGTTTTTAAGGCCGATTTCTTCACTACGCAGGTGCAGTTGCTCAGCCAGCAGCTTAAGGTCACCATATTGCTGGATGTTATGCAGCGCGACACCTAGTTGCGCTGATAAACGTTCAATAAAGGTCTGGTCGCGCTCGCTAATGGGTCGGCTCGCTGCCAATACCAATACGGCCAGGCTTTTTTCCTGATAAGTCACCGGGCAAATGAGGATACCCGCAGGTTTTAGCGAGAATAAGCCGGTTTCAATGGTGAGTGAAGCGAATGCCTCTATCTCACTGATGATGAGCGTTTGATTATTTTGAATGGCCTCGCCGATCACGCCCTCCCCCAACTTGAACTCATGCAGGATGTTTGACGGCACTGCATGGGTGCTTTCTAAGCGATAAAAGCCACTCCATTCGTCATAGCCATAAATGGCCGAAACCGGAAAAGCATGGTTTCTGGCCAGGATTTCCAGCATGCCTGGCAGTATCTGTGTGCGGTCGTAATTGGCATTAAACAGCCTTAATACTTCACTGTGGGTTTGATCATAAATCGCGGCATTGGTCAGGTCATATTCAATTTGTTTAAAGTCAGTCACATTGCGTGCAACGGTTGATAAATGGGTTGGAACACCCTCGGCATCGCGGTGCACAACAATCACCTGAGACACCGGAATCTCGCCACCGGCACGGTTAATATAAGCCGTCTCGCCACTCCACAGCCCGCTATTAAGCGCAGCAGGGATGGCCGTTTGATGAATGAGGTCTGTCGCCCAGGCTGGGCGCATGTGGGCAATGGCCTGGCTCGCGATCTCCTCATGCTCACCAATCCCTAGCAACTTGCGTCCACCACGGTTAAGATAAAAATAATCACCTTGCAGGTTGGTATTGGCAATCAGGTCTGGTGAAGCATCCAGAATATCTGTGAGCCGCTTTTGATCGGCGGCGGTCTTGCGGCGAATGTTCAGATCGCGTTGGATGCGCCAGATCAATAACGGGAAAAAAACAAGAATCGCCACCGACATCACCGCAAACAGCACCAGTAGGTCTTTGGCATGGCTTTGTTCAGACTGTGTCCGGTCAGTAAGCAGATTTTGCTCTTCCAGTGACATGGCGCTGAATACGCCACGAATCTCCAGCATATCCTCACGGCGGATCGCGTCTTTGCGCAGCATTTGTTTGAGTGTATCGACTGAACTGGTACGCGCCGCATCAATCATCTGATTAAAGTAAATGATGCGCTTGTCAATCAAGCGCCTGAGTTGCGTAATTTGTTGTTGCTGAAAACTGTTGTCTTTGGTCAGCACAGCAAGCTCGGTAATGTCTTGCTGCAGCTCAGCCAGGGCGCCATCGCGGCGGGTAATCGCGCTATCATCACTGGTTAAAAGAAAGCCACGTTGCGAGACTTCCAGTTGATTGAATAATGTCAGCCCTTTTTCAAGCTTTGAGATGACCTGATTGGTGTGGCTCACCCAGCGATTGTTTTCTGAGAAACGCTGCAGATAGATCATGCTGGTGATGCCGAGGATCACCAGCAGCGCAAAAAAGCTGATGAATCCATAAATAATCATGGATTCTAGCGCCCACAACTTTTTGCCTTTTGAATTCAAACCGATGCAAACCTGCTATCAAGCATTATGACTCCCGTCTTGTTGTTAACATTTAAGGGGCTATCAGTTGCTACGCCTATTATAAATAGGATGATTCATTCATACAGCGAGGCCTGGTAAAGGCAGTCAGACGTGATACCGCATGCAGGCCTTTTTAAAACATTTATGCCTATGCAGTAAGTGTGCTTAATTTATGCGTAGCTGTCTCGCCTGTCAATTCTAATTTTACTTTTGGCGAATATGAGGCATGAGTTGTGACTCATCTGCCAGCCTGACGGCATATTAAGGTGCGTCATAAACGGACGCCACACATAAAAAAAAGGGCTCATTGAGCCCTTTTTTAAAGTCACGTTGTAAAACGTTACTTATTTAGATTTGCGACGGCTAACCAAGCCCATCAAGCCCAAACCAGCCAGCATCAAAGCATAAGAGTCTGCTTCTGGCACGGTGGCTACTGGATTGATGTTGAAGCTAACGTTAAAATCACCGCCCAAGCTACCAGCCAGTTTACCCGTTGCAGTCAGGAAATAAGTGCCTGCAGCCAGGTTTGTCAGGCTAGTGACTACATCACCGTTCATATCATAGAAACCAAAGTTCATGAATGTCACGTCGTACTGTGCATTGTTGCCAGTGGTGATTTCTGAAATGCTGTATGAGAAATCAGAAATCTGTGTCAGGTTGATTTCATAAGAGTCTTCAAAGTAAGGGCCTCTTACATTCAAAGCGCCATTTGATTTGATGAAATCAGCATCAGCAATCGCGCGAATGAAGTCAAGGCTTTGGCTGGTGGTATATGGGCCAAAGTCTTGCGCTTGTACGGCAGAAACGGAAGCGATGCCAAATACACCAGCAACCGCTATTTTTTTCAGGGTTTGAAACATTGTTACTTCTCCAAGGATGAATACTAACTAAAAAACTATAATCATTATTTGTGACAACCGTTAGACGGACAATAGTGCTAACGGGCTATTTCACGGCTTATTTTTATTATCATAAAACTGCAATTTCAAAATCGCAGCCATTCTAACTGCTTGCACCATGCTATGCAAACCTAACAATCTGTTTTTCAACAAAAAAATGCCATCATTGGCATTTAAACAAATGCATGGAAATCAATTAAATTGCTTGAAATTTTAAATAAACCTTAATGTTTTGCTGGCAATTTAAAGGTCAAAATGCGATCCCCTTGTTCAAAACCAAACAGTGAATTGCCACCGCTGGCTACGGCTATATATTGCTCACCATTGATTTGATAAGTGATCGGTGGTGCATTCACGCCATATTCAGAGCGATATTGCCACAGTGGTTTTCCGGTTTGGCTGTGATAGGCAGCAAGCGTGCCGTTGCCCTCCCCGCAAAACAATAAACCACCAGCCGTTGCCAGCACGCCACCCACTAGCGGTTGGCTGGTTTTGTGTTGCCACGCAATTTGGCCAGATTTGAGGTCAATTGCGCTTAGTAAGCCCCAGCGCGCGTCGTCGGTCGGTTCACTGGCGGCATAGCGGATTGGTTTTTCGCCTGGCTTAACCTCGGTTTCATGTACGGTGTATTTGATTGGGCTGTGCATGGCTGCGACATAGACCCTTTGCTGTGCTTCATCGAGGCTGACGGGCGACCAGTTGGCACCGCCTAATATGCCAGGATAAACCACGGTGCCTTCAGCGCTCGGTTTTTTGAATAGGTTATGCTGAGGCACAAACGGGGCAGATTTGGCCAGGAATTGTCCACTGACCCGGTCGTTAATATAGAACCAGCCTGTTTTGCTGGCCTGACCGACTGCTGCGATGGTTTTGCCTTGGTCATTATAATTAAACAATACTGGTGGGCTCGCCAAGTCGTAGCCCCACAAGTCATGTGGCACTTGCTGGTAATGCCATTTGTATTGGCCGGTCTCTGTATCCAGTGCCACCAATGACACGCTGTAAAGATTATCGCCCGGCCTGGACACATCGTTCATTTGTGGTGAGGGGTTGCCTGTTCCAAAATACAAAGTATTGGTGGCAGTATCAATGGCAGGCGTGCTCCAGGCAGAGCCGCCGCCAAAGCGTGCTGCATCTGGATAGTTTGGCATGGCCGCTTTTTCTGCGGCAACGTCGCGATCAAATTGATTGCCATCTGCCGTTTGGGTGGTAAAACGCCCTTCCCAGCCTTGCTTGGGGATGGTATCGAACTGCCATACCTGGTGCCCATCACTCACATCAAACGCCGCTAAAAAGCCAGGGCGGCCATACCGTCCCGTGACACCAATCACCGCACCTAGCGGTGCATTGCTACGCGGGTTGTCGATATGCAGGCCGTAGCCGACGCCGGTGATGCCAACGATCACTTTGTGCTGATAAACAACCGGTGCCATGGCGATGCCAACGCCGGTGCCGCCGGTCACTTTACGCGTTTTATTGGGGTCGTGGCCGCTCAACGCCTCCTGGTGCTCGGTATTGACCTGATTACCCGCCACATCAATGTCCCACAGTTTATGGCCGCTGTTGGCATCGAGCGCAATCAGTCTGGCATCGACGGTACCGATAAATACCTTACCCTCAGCCACCGCCACGCCACGGTTTGCCGGGCCGCAGCACATTGGCCAGTCTGCTTTGCGTGTGTGCTCGTACTTCCATAACTGCTTGCCAGTGGCGGCATCCAGTGCTAATACATGATTAAACGGCAGGCTGATATACATGATGCCGTTCACCACAATCGGAGTGGCTTGAAAGGTCGCTTTCACCCCGGTTTGTATCGACCACGCCGGTTGTAAGCGGGCAACATTTTTGTCATTGATTTGAGCTAAGGCTGAAAAGCGTTGCGACGCCATATTCAAGCCGTAACTGGGCCAGTCCGCATTGACTGTGCTTGGTGCCGTAGGCTTGGCGGCTTGCGTGCAGGCTAATAACAGACCAGAAATCCCAATCGCAACACAACGAAAAGCTATTTTTTTAGAGGCTATTTTCATCTCAAATATCCATGGACTATACAGGTTAGTATACACCTGAAAGCAGCAGATGTTGCCCTGCCCCGCGCAGTTTAAATTTTTTTTAAATCAGGAAACTAAATCAACCGCACAATAGACCTATACTATAGCAATTAACTTGTACAATAATTATCATCATGACAGTTAAATCCACCAAAACATCTATTGCGCTCACGTTGGCTGAAAAAGGGTTTTTATCAGACGCATTGATACGCAAAGGCATCAGGTCACTTTGTAAAGCCAGGCTACAAGCCATTGCCGAGGGCGATTGTGAGCATGCACAATCAAGCCTGATTGCGTTTATTGAGCAAATGCGGGTGGCTGAGATTGCGCCATTACCAGATAAAGCCAACGCGCAACATTATGAGATCCCGGCAGCGTTTTATCAGTATTGTTTGGGCATCAACCGCAAATATAGCAGCTGTTTTTGGCTGCCGGATACACACACGCTGGATGAGGCAGAACACCTGGCACTGGCACAAACCTGCGCCCATGCTTGTCTGGGTGGCCCGTTGCAAATATTGGAGCTAGGCTGTGGTTGGGGCTCGCTGACATTATGGATGGCCAGCCACTACCCCAACGCCCATATTACTGCTGTTTCCAACTCAGCTTCACAACGCGAATATATCTTGCAGCAGGCGCAGGCTCGCGGCTTATCTAATATTCATATTATTACCGCAGACATGAATGTGTTTGACACTGAGCAAACCTTTGACCGTGTGGTTTCTGTGGAGATGTTTGAGCATATGCGTAACTACCAGGTGCTTTATGCCAGAGTTGCGCGCTGGCTCAAGCCGGGCGGCTTATTTTTCAAGCATATCTTTGTGCACCGCAATAGCCCTTATACATTTGACGTTAAAGGCGAAGATGACTGGATGAGCCACTATTTTTTTAGTGGCGGCATGATGCCCAGTGACGACTTGCCGCTTTATTTTCAAGATGACTTGAAGTTGATCAATAAATGGCGCTGGAATGGCACCCATTATGCAAAAACAGCCAATGCGTGGCTGGCAAATATGGATCAACACCACGCGGCACTCACCCCTGTTTTACAGTCTGTGTATGGGCACGCGGAGGCTGAGGTTTGGCGCCAGCGCTGGCGTATTTTCTTTATGGCCTGTGCTGAGCTGTTTGACTATCAGCAAGGACAAACCTGGTGGGTCAGCCATTATTTACTCTCAAAAAAATAAGATTAAAAATGGCTTCTAACAAATTGATTATATTTAATTTTGTGAGCTTTCAACTGCTATGGTGGTTGTGTATGTATGCTGCAAAAACAGGATTGGGTGGCGCGATGTTGTGCATGATTGCCCTGCTCACGCTGTTGCATGTGCAGTGGATCGAAGGCTGGCAACAGGCGTTGCCGCTACTGATCACTGCATCAACGGGTTGCATTTTTGACCAAATCGGCTATGTGTCTGGTTGGGTGACATTTGCATATCAAAGCGCAGGTGCTGCGTATATCCCCTATTGGATGATAGCGTTATGGCTGGCATTCGCCACTACACTCAATGTAAGTATGCGCTGGTTGCAACACAGGCAACTGCTAGCAGCCATGTTAGGTGCCATATTTGGCCCTTTGGCCTATCTTGGCGCACAGCAATTAGGCGTGGTCGGCTTGCCATTGTGGCCGCAGAGCCTGATTTGGATCGCCTTTGCGTGGGCGGTGGCCTTGCCATTATTGCTGTGGATACGCAGCAGATTTAATCAAGCTGAGCTTATTAATCACATTTAAACCATGAGGCTGGCATGATTTACATCTATGCATTGATAGCGATTGTGATGTTTGCGCTTTGCGGTTGGTTACTCAGCTTTGCCACCCGCCACTATAGCCACGTAGATAGTATGTGGGGCTTGTTTATGGCGATTACTGCGTACACCAGCGCCCTGTTTACCGATGACTTATCGTCACGTGCCATGCTGGTTTTAGTGGCAGCTACCCTGTGGGCGCTACGCCTCAGCCTTTTTCTTACCTGGCGTAACTGGGGGGCAGAAGACCATCGCTACCAGACGATACGCCAAAATAATGAGCCACATTTTTGGTTTAAAAGTCTCTATATTATTTTTGCTTTTCAGGCACTGTTAGCCTGGCTTATTTCATATCCACTGTCTGTCGCCGTCACTAGCGCTAGCGTGCTGAACTGCTTAGATGTGGCTGGTGGACTCTTATTTTTGTTAGGTATGTATTGGGAGGTGGTGGCCGATTGGCAGTTGATGCGTTTTCGCGCGCAAGCGGAGCATCAGTCGTCCGTGCTGCAAAGCGGGCTATGGCGCTACAGCCGTCACCCCAATTATTTTGGCGAGTGCCTGATCTGGTGGGGCTTTGGCATGCTGGGTGCGGCCAGCGGCAATCATTGGGCATGGCTTTCGCCAGTGATCATGACCTTTTTGCTGCTAAAAATCAGCGGGGTTCGCCTGATGGAGCAAACCATACATAGCCGTCGCCCTGGGTATGCTGACTATGTGAAAAATACCAATGCATTTATCCCCGGCTTACCCAAACGTGAGAGCGCAAATGAAGTTTAAAGCCATGAAGCTTATGTTGGTATGCATCTGTTACTTGTGCACATTGTCAGCGCTGCAGGCCAAAGAATGGTCTTTTGAGGTCTGGATGGACAAGCAAAATATCGGCACGCACACCTTCTCTTTTAACCAAAACCAACTGCAAAGCCGGGCGAGTTTTAAAGTTAAAGTGTTGTTTATTAACGCTTATCGTTACCAGCATCAGGCGGACGAAACCTGGCAAGGCGCATGCTTGAGCGCGTTGAGCACCCACACTGAAGAAAACAAAGAAGTGACAATCGTCACAGGCCAGCAGCAAGCTGACCAGTTTGTGGTTGAAAAAAATGGCAGCCAGCAGACTTTACCGCCCTGTGTGATGACATTTGCCTACTGGAACCCCGAGCTTCTCAAGCAAACCCATTTACTGAATCCGCAAAATGCCGAATATCTGGAGGTGACGGTTACTGATGAAGGCACTAAAACCATCATGGTCAAAGGGCAAAATACGCTCACACACCAATATCGCCTCAACGGGCGTTATCAGGGTAAACAAAAACTTAACATGACCTTGTGGTATGACCAGCAACAAGATTGGGTGGCGCTGGAATCTATTACGCCAGATGGTTATAAAATTAAATATAAACTTATTTAATCAATATGTTGAAAAAATTAATTAAAGTGATTTGTATGATGAGTATGTTTGGATTAAGCGCCTGCCAAAATTTACCACCGATTCCAACGGTGAGCGCCGTGGATGTTGGTCGTTTTATGGGCGACTGGTATGTGATTGCAGCGATTCCCACCGTGATTGAGCGTGATCCTTACAACCCGCTTGAGCATTACCAACAAAACCCGGATGGCACCATCGCCACTACCTTTAGCTTTAGGCAAGGCGGTTTTGATGGCGCATTAAAAACCTATCATCCGACGGCCACGATTGTGCCTAATAGCGGCAATGCACAATGGCGCATGCAGTTTGTCTGGCCATTTAAATCAGAATATCTGATCGCTTACTTAAGTGAGGATTATCAACAGACGGTGATTGCCAGAAACAAGCGCGACTATGTGTGGCTGATGTCTCGCCAGCCGCATCTTGACCCAAACACTTACCGCATGCTGGTGGCGAAAATAAAAGCCATGGGATACGACACCAGCAAACTGCAGGTTTTTCCACATCAACCATAGACCATACAAACAACAATAACGAATGCACAAGCTTTGTGAGAGGGATGCAACATGCAACATCGCGTTTTTGGCTTATTGTGGCGGCTGGTAGGCTGGTTAGATAACCATCGCTACCAACCGCCGCAAACGGCCAGTGCCGAAAGTATTGACTGGTGGCGCGTGCTACCGTTTGTCGCACTGCACGTGACATTGCTGGCACTGTTTTGGGTGGGCTGGAGCCCGTTTGCCATTGCATTTGCATTGCTGATGTATGTTGTCCGCATGTTTGCGATTACCGGTTTTTATCATCGCTATTTTGCCCATCAAACCTTTAAAACCTCGCGCATTGCGCAGTTTATATTTGCCCTGGTCGGGGCAAGCGCCGTGCAACGTGGTCCATTATGGTGGGCCGCGCATCATCGTGGCCATCATATGCATGCCGATCAACCGCAAGATATTCATTCGCCGCATCAGCATGGCTTGCTATGGAGCCACTTGGGCTGGTTTTTAAGTCACGCCAACTTTAAAACGCAATTAAACCGCGTGCGCGAACTCAGCCGCTATCGTGAGTTATGCTGGCTAGATCGTTTTGATAGCCTGGTGCCGCTTGCTTTTGCATTGGGCATTTATACGCTGGGTGAATGGTTGCAGGCCTACGCGCCGGCCTTGCACACCAACGGCTGGCAATTGATCGTCTGGGGGTTCGTGGTGTCGACGATTGCACTTTACCACGCTACTTTTTGCGTCAATTCGGTGGCGCATTTATGGGGCAGCCGCCGTTATGCCACGCGTGACCATAGCCGCAATAATGTGCTGATCGCTATTTTTACGCTAGGCGAAGGCTGGCACAATAATCACCACCATTTTCCTGGGTCTGCCAAGCAAGGCTTTTACTGGTGGGAGCTAGACGTTACCTACTACGGACTCAAGCTGCTGGCTGCGCTCGGTATTATCTGGCAGCTTAAGCAGGTGCCGCTAGAGATTCGCAATCAACATGCCAACAAAGGCCACGCCAGCAAGAGCGGCCAAAGATGAACATCGCTATTATTGGTGGCGGCATCGCTGGTAACACCCTCGCCTATCATTTGCACCGCCAGCATACAGTCACCCTGTTTGAGGCCAATGATTATCTTGGCGGCCATACCCACACCCATCAGGTCAACATTGCTGGTGAGCAGCATGCGGTCGATACCGGGTTTATTGTATTTAATGATAAAACCTACCCCGAGTTTGAGCGCATATTGCGTGAAACGGGTGTCAGCTGGCGTGATAGTGAGATGAGCTTTAGCGTGCGTAACGAAGTCACCGGCCTCGAATATAACGGCACTTCTCTCAACAGCCTGTTTGCGCAAAGGCGCAACTTGCTGTCGCCCCGCTTTTACCGCATGGTGTGCGATATTTTGCGTTTTAACAAACAATCGTTAGCCCTGTTGTCACCAGGCAACGAAATGCCGCTCGGTGCGTATCTGCAACAGCATGGCTACTCAAAACAATTTATTCGCGACTATATCGTGCCCATGGGTGCGGCTATCTGGTCTACTGATGCCGAGCAGATGCTACAGTTTCCTGCACGTTTCTTTGTACGTTTTTTTCACCACCATGGCATGTTGAGCATAGACCAGCGGCCACAATGGCGCACCATTGTCGGCGGCTCGGCCAGTTATCTCAAACAAGTCACTGCGGGCTATCATGACAGCATCCAGCTGAATACAGCTGTGAGCGCGGTGCACCGTCATGCGCACGGCATCACTGTGACAACAGCATCTGGCAACACTCAGCCGTTTGACTACGTGTTTTTTGCCTGCCATAGCGACCAAGCGCTACGCATACTCGGTGCCGCAGCCACGAGCACTGAGCGTGACGTGCTGGGCGCCATGCCTTATCAGGACAACACTGTTTTTTTGCACACCGATGCCAGCCTGATGCCCAAACGTAAACTGGCGTGGGCGGCCTGGAACTACCATGTCACGGCGCGCGCCAGCGACAAAGTGCAGGTCACTTACAACATGAATATATTGCAAGGGATTCGTTCGGCAGAGCCCTTGCTGGTGACGCTAAACCATCCTGATGCGATTGATCCGGCAAAAATCCTCAAAAAACTGCATTACCGCCATCCCTTATACACATTGGGGGCTACCCACGCGCAAGCTCGCCATGCCGAGATCAGCGGACATCACCGCACAGGCTATGCCGGGGCCTACTGGCGTAATGGCTTTCATGAAGATGGGGTTGTCAGTGCCTTAACCGCGATTGAACACTTTGAGGCCGCGACATCATGAGCCAAGCACCGCCTGACCTATTACACAGCGCCATTTACACTGGCTGGGTCAGTCATCAGCGGCTACAGCCTAAATTGCACGGCTTTCGCTATCAGCTCTTTATGCTGTATATCGACCTCGATGAGTTACCAGTATTGTTTAAAAACAACTGGTTATGGGCTTATTTAAAACCAAATCTAGCTTATTTCAGGCGTGAAGATTATCTGGGGCCAACGCACCAACCGCTGGATGTGTGTGTGCGTGATCTGGTTGAGCAGCAAACCGGGCAACGGCCGCTGGGCCGGATAGCGCTACTCACGCATTGTCGCTACTGGGGCGTTTGTTTTAATCCGGTCAGTTTTTATTATTGCCATGATCAGCACGGACAATTACAAGCCATTGTCAGCCATATCACCAACACCCCCTGGCAAGAGCAGTTTGCATACGTGCATGCCGTAGCGCAAACATCCCCTACCCTGTTGTTCACCCTGCAAAAAAACTTTCATGTCTCGCCTTTTATGCCGATGGAGATTACATATCAATGGCAGTTTTCGGCGCCAGGTGACGCATTAAATGTGCATATGCAAAGCTGGCAACACGACCAGGCCATGTTTTTTGCCACCTTAACATTACATAGGCAACCCTGGCGGGCCAAGGCATTAAACCGCATGCTGCTGCGTTTCCCATGGATGACACTGAAAGTGATTGCCGCTATTTACTGGCAGGCATTGCGCCTGTGGCTCAAAAAAATACCTTTTTATCCGCATCCTGCACGTCCGTCGCGCCCTGGAGATTCATCATGACATCTACGCCCTCTGCAACCACCGCGGTTGCGCCAGATACGCTGACCAAGCCACTTAAAGCCAAAAGCCGGGCCAAATGGGTGGCGCAATTAGCAAAGGCACAAGTGCTCAAACGGCTGGCAAGCCTACACACTGGCCAGGTCATCATTTTGGATGGCGCTGAACGCCATGTGTTTGGTCAGGCCTGTGCACAAGGCCTGCTGGCTACGATTACCGTACACGACGCCCGTTTTTATGGCGAAATTGCCTTTGGTGGCAGCATAGGCGCCGGGGAGGCTTATATGCTGGGCTATTGGCAGGCAGACTCGCTGACCAATGTGATCAGGTTGATGGTGCTTAATCAAGCTGTAATGGATACGCTGGAAGGCGGCTATGAGTGGTTGAGTAGGCCGTTGCTAAAAGTGTTTCACTGGTTGAACAGCAATAGCGAAGCCGGTAGCCAAAAAAATATTGCTGCCCATTATGACCTGGGCAATCCCCTATTCGAGTTGTTTTTAGACCCGACTATGATGTACTCCTCGGCCATGTTTGATGAAAACACGACAACGTTACAAGCCGCCTCTGAGCGTAAGCTGCAAGTGATTTGTGACAAGTTGCAGCTTTGTGCCACAGACCATGTGGTGGAGATAGGCACCGGCTGGGGTGGGTTTGCCATTTATGCCGCTAGGCATTATGGTTGCCATATCACCACCACCACGATTTCTGAGCAACAATACCTGCTGGCACAAAGCCGTATTGCAGCAGCAGGCCTGCAAAACCAGATCACACTACTTAAACAGGACTATCGTCAGCTGCAAGGCCAGTATGACAAACTGGTTTCAATTGAGATGATAGAGGCGGTTGGCCACCAGTATTACGATACTTATTTTAACAAGGTCAGCCAATTGCTTAAAGCAGATGGCGTCGCCCTGATACAGGCGATTACAATTGCTGACCAACGCTATACAAAAGCGATTGGCTCAGTAGACTTTATTCAACGCTATATTTTTCCTGGCTCGACGATCCCCTCTAACACGGCCATGCTCAGCAGCATGACTACCGCCAGTGATTTGCGTCTGGTTGATTTGCAAGATATTGGTTTGCATTACGCGACGACCTTGCGGCTGTGGCGCGAAAACTTTTTTGCCAATATTGAGGCTGTGCGGCAGTTAGGCTATAGCGAGGTGTTTATCCGTATGTGGGATTTTTATTTAAGCTATTGCGAGGGCGGCTTTGCTGAGTGCGCGCTAGGTGACGTGCATCTGCTGCTGGCCAAGCCAGGTTACCGCGCGCTCAAGCGGGTGTCATGAGCAAACCGCCGTGATACACTTGCCAGCCTATGAGTACGCATGCAGTTTTAGAGTGGCGCAACGGCCTGCCCTACTCCACACAATTCGATGACGTTTATTTTTCAGCCAGTGCAGATTACCCTGAGCATGGCCTGGCTGAAACACGCCATGTTTTCTTGCAACACAATCAACTAGAGCAACGCTGGCAACAACTGCCCGCAAACCGTCCCAGCCATTTTGTGATTGTCGAAACCGGGTTTGGCAGTGGGCTCAATTTTTTGGCTGCGCTGCAGCTCTGGCAAAAAACAGCTCCCGCGCAAGCCCATTTACATGTTGTCAGCATTGAGATCGCACCATTTACCTTGCAAGACCTGCAAACGGCGCACGCACATTTTCCTGCGTTGGCGGCCATCAGCAAGGCATTATGTCGGCAATATCGCTACTTACAACCAGGCATTAACCAACTTGAGCTGCCTGAATTTTCTGCCAGCCTGACCTTGCATATTGGCGACAGCGCACAAATTTTGCCTCAACTGCAGCTCAAGGTAGACGCCTGGTTTTTAGACGGATTTGCCCCGGCAAAAAATCCACAAATGTGGCAACCGGCCTTGTTTGAGTGTATGGCCAGATGCGCACATAACGGTACAAGCTTCGCCACGTTTACCAGCGCTGGCTTGGTTAAACGGGGTTTGAAAGCGGTTGGCTTTCAAGTTGAAAAGACCGCTGGCTATGGTCATAAACGTGACATGTTATGTGGACACTGGCCGGTTATTCATCCACTCACCAATTCACAAATGCCAGCGGCCAGCCTGCCTAAAGTGGCCATTATTGGCGCTGGTATTGCGGGCTGCAGCACCGCTTGGCATTTAGCCAACTTAGGCTGCCAAGTCCATGTGTTTGAACGTGCCGACACCATTGCCAGTGGCGCATCCGGCAACCCCAGAGGCATGTTGTACCCCAGGCTCAATGCAGAAAAGCCGCAAAATGACCAGTTGGCGTGGCGTAGTTACAGTTTTAGTTTGCGCCACTATGCCGGGCTTCACTTGGGTGACGAGGCTTTTCAAAGCTGTGGCCTGTTGCAGCTGGGCAGCAATCCGCGCGAGCATAAGCGGGTGCAAAAAGTCGCCAGCCGTTATGCAGATTCAGGCTTATTGCAAAAGCTTGATGCAGTACAAGCAAGCTTGCAGGCGGGCGTTGCGCTGACGCATGACAGCCTTTATTTTGCTGATGGTGCCTGGGTGAATCCGGCTGCGGCCTGTGCCAGCATGATCAGCCACCCCAATATTACCTTGCACGTGCAGCAGACTATTAACCAATTATTGCCACAACAGCCAGGCTGGCAGTTGGCCAGCAGTACTGGCACAGTCAGCGACTATTTTGATGCGGTGGTGGTTTGTAATGCGGCAGACGCGAGCCATTTATTGCCAGACAGTGGCATGTGGCTCAATCCGGTGCGCGGCCAGATGGGCATGATCGCCGGGCAGACAGCCATGCAGTCATTAAAAGTTATTTTATGCGGGGATGGCTATCTGACGCCGCGTGTTGCAGGTCAACATGCCATGGGCGCCACGTTTGCGCCTGGCGATCACAGTATAGATATCCGTGAGGAAGACACTCTGGCTAACCTTGATATGCTGAGCAAGTTAAGCCCGCAATTTAATGATGCTAACACTGCTGAGGTGACCTTTGCACGGGCCTCTTTAAGGTGTGGCTCACCGGATTATTTGCCGTATGTAGGGCCAGTGCTGGCGACAACAGCGCTGCATGCACAACGCACGCCTATTGATCATTTTGCTGCCTTGCCAGCCTCACAAGGGCTATATGCGCATGTTGCGCATGGTAGCAAAGGTTTGATGACGGCACCTTATTGTGCCGCCACACTGGCAAGGCGTTTATTAAGCGACTTTGGGACAACTTTACCGCAACTGACCGAGGACAGTTTTTGGGCGGGCTTGCACCCACAGCGGCATTTGTTTAAACAGTTGGGCTGGAAAGCACTGCTGGACCCTTTTAATCAGCAGGCCGCCACATGACACCCGCCATTGAGCAGTTAAAGCAACAATTGGCACGCGCCCCCCAAGACCCTGAGTTGCATTACGAGCTGGGCCGACACTACCTAACCCTCAAACAAGCAGAGGCGGCCGAGCAAGCCTTTTGTCAGGCATTAAAATGGGCACCAGACCACCCGCAAATCTTGATGCAGCTAGGCAACACTGCCAGTCTGCGTGGCGATGAGTCAGCCGCAGCTGCGTATTTTAAGCAGTCACTCACACAAGATAGACAACAGGCCGATGTGCATTTCAACCTGGCTAATAGCCTGCGTAAACTGGGTGAGTCTGACCTGGCGATTGAGCATTACCAACAGTCACTGCAGCTAGCGCCTGGCGACGCAGAATGCCATAACAATCTAGGCAATGCCTACCGTGAGCAAGGTCAGTTGGATTTGGCGGTGGCCGCCTATGCGCAAGCCATCAAACTTAATCCACAATTGCTACATGCCAAAGTGCACTGGATTCACCAAAAGCAGCATATGGCCGACTGGCAAGGGCTGGATGCTGCGATTGCCGAAGTGCGCGCAGCCTTAAAACAGCCGTCGCAGGCACAAATTCCACCATTTGCGTTTTTGGCAATGCCAGGCACCACGAGCAGCGAGCAATTGGCGTGTGCCAGCAGGTGGGCGCAGCAGCATTATGGCGATATTACGCCCTTGCCTGCCCTGGCGCCAAGGCAGGCAACCCATGGTGTAATTCAGCGCATTAAAGTTGCCTATCTATCCTCAGACTTCAGGCAACACCCGCTGGCTTATTTAATCACCGACGTCATTGCCGCGCACAATCACGGTCAATTCGCCACATGGTTATATAGCAATGCCAGGGACGATTACTCTAGCGAACGGCAAGCCCTGCTGGCCGCAGCTAATCATTGGGTAGATATTGCAAGCATGTCCGATGCTGCAGTGGCTGAGCATATGCGCAGTATGCAGATTGATATTCTGGTGGATTTAACCGGCTATACACAAAACAGCCGTAGCGGCATTGCTGCTTACCGTCCTGCCCGTATGCATATCAACTGGTTGGGTTACCCCGGCAGCATGGGCATGCTTAATGGCCGGCCTTTATTTGATGCTATGATTGTCGATGATAGCTTGCAGCAAGTTGCCATGGCCGAGCAGCCGGTGTTGCTACCTTGCTACCAACCGAATAATGCGCAACGCCCAACCGCCGATGCAGGCACCCGTATGCAGCATGGTCTGCCAGAAACAGGCTTTGTATTTTGCTGCTTCAACCAGAGCTTTAAAATCACCGCCAACGTGTTTGCTGGCTGGATGCGCATTTTGCAGCAAGTACCAGGTAGCGTGATATGGCTATTGCAATGTAACCCGTGGGCCACACGGCAGTTGCAACAACAGGCACAAGCTGCAGGCGTTGAGGTTAATCGCTTGGTTTTTGCGCCGCGCACCAGTATCGGGCAACACATTGCCAGACAGCAGCATGCCGATCTTATGCTGGATACAACACCGTATAACGCACATACCACTGCCAGTGATGCTTTGTGGCAAGGCGTTCCCCTGCTCACGGTTGCTGGGGAAACTTTTCCTGCACGCGTCAGTGCCAGCTTGCTCAATCACGTCGGGCTGAGTGCGTGTGTCTGTGCCGATTGGGCTGCGCTTGAACAACGTGCGATTGCTTTAGCCAATGATGCGTCTGCGCTTGCTTTACTCAAGTCAACATTGAAAAACCGGGCGAATAAGCTGTTTGGGCCGGATGTGTTTTGCGGCCAGCTGGAACAGGCTTACCGGCAATTGTTATCTTGCGTCTAATCAGATTCACCGACACTGACTGACAAGATACCTGCGGCAATAATGCAACAACCGCCCAGCAGCTCAATCGCCGACATGGTTTCATGTGCCAGAAAATAAGCGGCGATCGCCGCGACAATCAGCTCAGTCATAAATAATACCGATGCCTGAATCGCCGGTATTTTGGTGACCCCATATTGCACAAATAGCGTCGCCGACACCAGTAACAAGGCAATCAATAGCAACATCATTGCAACCTGTGGTGACAGGGTATCCATCGTGATAAAGCTCAGCCCGGCAGCGCCTGATTGCCATAGTAATACGAGTAAAGACAGCCCAAACACCCCTAGCCACACCAGCATGCCTTTGGCGGCAATGGTGAGATGGCTTGAAAAACGTGTCATCACGTTGGTTACAGAAAAGCCTATGCCAGCAGACAATGCCAGCCAGTCTGACGTCGATTGTGGCCACGGCCACATCCATTGACCGTTAGTCAGCATCAAAATCGCCCCCAGTAAGGATAATGCAATCGCCAGTAGTTGCGGTTTGTGCCAGGGTTCATGCAGCCAGACTCTGGCCAGCAGTAAGGTCCATAGCGGTGATAGGTAAAACAGCAGCATGACCCGCATCACTTCACCGTCAATGATTGCCAACACATACGCCAGATTGGTCCAGCCCGCCACCAGGCTTAACCAATAGGCGGACGCTGGCACCTGCATAATGTATTGGCTACGGCGCCAAAATAATATGCAACCCATCAGCAGCGCCAGGCTATAGCTCAATATACTGGATTGCACGCCAGACAAACCAATGTCATTTAACACGCGATAGGGATACCAGATCACTCCCCAACACAATGCGCCATAAATCAAGGCCGCAGAAGCGCTATACTTTTGCCGGGAAGCTTTTTGTTTATGCGACAGGCTCACTTATAATACACACCTATGAATCCAAATTTAAATCTACTCCAGCCCTACCCTTTTCAACGCTTGCGTGATCTGCTTCAAGGCCTGACGCCTAACCCGGCCTTTAGTCATGTCAATTTGTCGATAGGTGAGCCAAAACATGCCACGCCCACTATCATTAGCGAGGCGCTTGCCAGTCACTTGGGTGGATTGGCCAGCTATCCTACCACAATCGGCATCCCGGCTTTGCGTGAAGCAATTAACCAATGGTTGCAACGGCGTTACCAAATTCCGGCGCTCAATATCGATAAAGCGATTTTGCCGGTCAATGGTAGCCGCGAAGCTCTGTTCGCCTTTGCGCAGGCGGTGATTGATACCAGTGTCGCGCAACAACCGGTAGTGATTTCGCCTAACCCGTTTTACCAGATTTATGAAGGGGCCGCCTTTTTGGCCGGGGCCCTGCCTTACTTTATCAACACCACGCCAGATAATGACTTTGTCATGGACCTGACGCAGGTGCCGGTTGATATCCTCAAGCGCACGCAATTGGTGTTTGTGTGTAGCCCGGGCAATCCCTCTGGCAAAGTGATGGATATTCAGGCTTGGAAAACCCTGTTTGAACTCTCTGATCAATATGGCTTTGTGATCGCGTCAGACGAGTGTTATTCGGAAATTTATTTTGATGAAAGCAGCCCGCCGGTTGGTGCATTGCAAGCAGCCCACCAATTAGGGCGTGATTTTAGCCGCATTGTGATGTTTAGCTCATTATCCAAGCGCTCCAACGTACCGGGTATGCGCTCAGGCTTTGTTGCGGGAGACGCTGATATTGTCGAAAAGTTTGCCTTGTATCGCACCTATCATGGCTGCGCTATGAGCCCGGCGATACAAGCCGCCAGCATTGTGGCCTGGAACGATGAAGCACATGTGATCCACAACCGTGCTTTGTATAGCGAAAAATTCAACGCAGTGACGCCAGTGTTGCAACAAGTCTGGCCGCAAACGCAATTGCCGGATGCTGCCTTTTATCTATGGATTAATACGCAACAAGACGATACTGTCATTGCCAAGCAGTTATATCAAGAATTGAATATCACTGTATTGCCAGGTTCTTTCCTGGCGCGCGATGCGCATGGCGTGAATCCTGGTAAGGGCTTTATTCGTATGGCGCTGGTGGCGGCGACCGAAGAAACCATTGCCGCAGCATATAGAATCAAAGACTACCTCAAGTAAAGCGCTAGGTTTACAAAACAAAAAAGCCGGTTGCAAATGCAAACCGGCTTTTTTAATGCTAGAAGAAATTATGCAAATTTTCTGCGAGCAATCAAACCAATAATGCCCAAACCAACCAGCATCAATGCATTGCTTTCTGGTTCTGGTACTGGCACGGTTTCGTGTGCAGTAAATGTCAATTTAGAGGCCACTGTTGCATTCAAAAGACCTGGATTAAATTTGAATACATAATCATTACCCGCTGCAAGATCAACAAAAGTAAAAGTTGTCGTCGCGCCGATTGTTAAAAACGGGATGTTATATGATGAAATAAACGCATTTGTGGAGTCGTACAGGCTGAAAGTCGAGCCAACACCGATACCAAGCAATGCTTTAAAATCAACAGTGACCGTAGAGTCTGAGCTCAAGTCAAACTTGTAAAGATCTGGCAAAAAGAAAGTGCCAATCTGCAATAAAGATTGATCAACCACTGGACCATCGTTCAGGTTGCCCAAATCAGTGACGTTTGTGGTGGCAAACGCTTGATGTGAAAAGCTGATGGCAGAGATTAACGCCATAGATCCTAATACATTAGATACTTTCATACCTACTCCTCAAATAAAAAACCCAAAAAACTTTTAAATTAAGCTGAATGCGACTTGCGCAATGACACCAGGCCCATCAAGGTCAGGCCAAACAGCATCATCGAACCCAAGTCTGGCTCGGGTACTGGGGTAGTCACATTAAAGCTCAAAAAATATTGTCCGCCACTAAAACCATCAGCTTTGCCTGTCACGCGCAATTGGTAAGCGCCTGGGGTCAAAATGGAAGGTGTAGTCACCAGATTGTCAGACAGATCGTAAAGGCCATAGCTAAAGGAGCTATCCACGATATTGTAAGCAGGCTCTGGCAGTTCGGTAATCAAAAACGAGAGTGACGCAGGCACTTGAAGGTCAATGTCAAAGACATCGTTGAATGTAAATTCGCCTACCACACCAGCATCGCGGTTAACAGCTACCAGCAAATCACTGGTGCCATAACTCAAGGTGACGTTTGTCGCATGGGCATAGCCTGCAAATGCAAACACAGCGGCAGAAACGATTGATAATTTTTTTAACCAATGCATAAACATGGTATTTCTCCTCGGTACAGTTAATTATTAGCCATCTTATTATGTCGTCGGGCTATTTTATATAGCCCGTATTGGCCAATCACTTTTATTTATAGTTACGAATAAGCAAAAAATAGGCCAATTGTATGTAAATGTGTAACTGCATGATTTTGTTATATTTTTCATGCGGTAAACATTAAGGTGGCGCGGTGATATGTGTGCTTTGCACCACTTTTTAGAACCCGATGCTTGTAATGCACCATTTCAATGCGCCTATTTTACAGCGCCTTTACAAAAAGTAGCAAAGTAATTTGTCAGAAATATGACACTTCTGTCGATATTTCTGATGCAGTTGGCAAGCCTCAAGTGGCTTTTTACAAATGGCTAAGCTGTTTAAGGCTGTTATTGACCAGTGCTTGAGAGGTGATCATGGCGTCGGTTTCGACATAGCACCTGAGCTCGGGTGCATTACCTGAGGGCCGTAAATGAATAATATTGCCAGACGCACATGTCACTCTGAGGCCATCTGTGGTATCGACGCTGGACATGGTTTCATCCAGTTTTAAAGCCTGCAGCATTTCACTGGCTGCGCTGGACCAGCGCTCAAGCAACGATTTGCTTTTTTCTGTGGCAAAATTTTGCAGGCGATCACTGGCAGTGTAGCGCTGAGGCAAGGCGGCGACCAATGCAGATAGCGGTTTGTGTTGCCGTTTGACTTCAGCCAGCAAACAGACCACAGGTAAAACGGCATCACGGGTGGGTAATGGCGCCAAACCAGGATAGGCCGCAATTGCCGTCCCCAGCAAAAAGCCGCCATTGGCCTCAAAACCGGCCACACTAGGTGTATCACCTGTTGTGGCGCCGCTTTTTTGCAATGCCTCCATACCCGCGATCACATAAGGTGAGCCAATGCGCGTACGCATAACTTGCTTGAATACGCCGCTAGCTTCAATGGCGGTATTGCAACTGACGGGCACCGCAAGATGCGTGACATGTAATGCTTTTGCAGTTAGCAAGCCGACAATATCGCCACGTAACCATTGGCCTTGCTCATCGCTCATCAATGGTCGGTCACCATCACCGTCGGTGGAGATAATGGCATCGACGTGATATTCCCGAGCCCAAGCCTCACCCTTTTGCATATCTTCGGCAGACACAGCTTCGGTATCAATCGGGACAAACGTATCTGAGCGCGCGAGGCAAACCACTTCGGCACCTAACTCGGTGAGTAATTGGGGCAGTAAATCACGGCCAACGCTGGAGTGTTGATAAACAGCCAGCTTGAGGCCAGTGAATGCGCCCTCCCCTAATAAGTCTTTATAACGCCGAATATACGCATTTTTTGCGACGAGGCTTTCTGTCGGTAGTGCAGTGACCGCTACAGCCAAAGGTTGTAGCTCACATGCCAACATTGTGCTTTCATCCGACTTGCTAATTTCACCGTCCGGGCGATAAAACTTGAGTCCATTACGGTCAAACGGGATATGGCTGCCAGTGACCATGATGCCAGGCATATGATGTGTTTGCGCAAACAGCGCCAGTGCTGGCGTTGGAATCGCGCCACAAAAAACCACCTTCAGGCCTAGTTGCTCAAGCATGGCGGCACAGGCCGCTGCTATCCTGGGGCTGCTAGGCCGCAAGTCGACGGCAATGGCTACCTGATTAAAATCAAAAGCGCGTTTGACTGTTTGAATAAACGCTTGCGTGTACGCGGCACACACGTCATCGCTCATCGCGGTGACTAGCCCCCTAGCGCCACTAGTGCCAAACGCCACACCACTTTGCTGCATCACTACTTGCAATACGTTGGTAGCAGACATGTTAGTTGCGACCATAAGTATCTTCGTAGCGCACAATGTCATCTTCGCCCAAATAGCTGCCAGATTGCACTTCGATTAAATGCAAAGGCAATTTGCCTGGATTTTCCAACCGGTGTGTTGAGCCAATCGGGATATAAGTAGACTCATTTTCGGTAAATAATTTGGTCTCACCATCGACGGTAATCATGGCTGAGCCACTGACGACTACCCAATGTTCAGCCCGGTGATGGTGCATTTGCAGTGACAGCTTTTCGCCTGGTTTAACCATAATGCGCTTGACCTGAAAGCGCTCGCCGACATCAATACCCTCATACCAGCCCCATGGGCGATAGACGCGTGGATGCACTTGGTGCTCGGTACGACCGCTCGCTTTGAGGTGATCAACAATGTTTTTAACATCCTGTGCACAGTCTCGATGCGCTACCAGTACCGCATCCCCGGTTTCTACAATCAGTAAATCCTCAACACCCACGGCGGCAACAAATCGGTGCTCGGCACGGATCAGGGTGTTTTTAACATTTTTAAGAAACACATCCCCACGCGCAGCATTGCCTGCCTCATCATTTGGCTGCACGTCTTTTAATGCTGTCCATGAGCCGACATCATTCCAGCCCATGCTTGCTGGCACCACAGCTGCCAGTTTGGTTTTTTCCATCACGGCATAGTCAATCGAGTCAGATGGAGATTCTGCAAACGAGGCCTCGTGCAAGCGTACAAAGTCGAGATCTTTATAGCTTTGCTCAACGGCTTTAGTGACAGCACTCACCATAGCTGGCGCATATTGCTGCAACTCAGCTAAAAATACCGTTGGTTTAAACAAGAACATACCGCTGTTCCAGTAAAAATTACCGGCATCCAGATATTGTTGCGCGGTGGTCGCATCCGGCTTTTCAACAAAGCGAGCCACGTCAAAGCAGCCATCGGCAGTGCCCAGCGCATTACCAGATTGAATATAGCCATAGCCTGTTTCCGGCAGTGTAGGCTCAATGCCAAACGTAACCAGCTTGCCCTGCTCAGCCGCGACGCTGGCACGGCGTACCGCGGCCTCAAAGGCCGCCACATCAGTAATCACATGGTCTGCTGGCAACACCAGCATCAATACGTCTTTATCTTTTAAAGCAATGGCTGCCGCAGCAATCGCAGGCGCAGTGTTGCGCGCCACTGGCTCCAGCACAATCGCTTCAGGGTTGAGGTCAACCAGACGCAACTGTTCTGCGACCAGAAAACGATGGTCGTTACCGCACACCACAATCGGCGCCTCAATCTCTGCCCAGCTAGCAAGTCTTAATAATGTATCCTGCAGCATGGTATTTTCAGTGACCAATGGCAACAGTTGTTTGGGCAACACTGCGCGCGACAGTGGCCACAAGCGCGTACCAGAACCACCAGAAAGAATCACTGGAACAATTTTCATCTTTATCAACCTTATGCCTACATTTTTAAATTCGTTAATTTAACTGCTTGAGTTCCCACTGCCAGGCATGTGAGACGATGGTGTCCAGTGCGGTGTAAGTCGGTTGCCACGCCAATATGCTTCTGGCGCGTTTGGCATCTGCCACTAGCCTGGCCGGATCACCCTCGCGTCTTGGCCCGTTCAGCACAGTTACCTGCTTGCCTGAGACGTTTTGCACGGCATCAATCACTTCTTGCACAGAAAAGCCTGAGCCATTGCCCAGATTAAAGCGATCACTGACGCCGCCCTGGTTTAAATATTCCAATGCCGCCAAATGTGCAGAACACAAATCCACAATATGAATATAGTCGCGAATGCAAGTGCCATCCGGCGTGTCGTAATCACGGCCAAACACCTGGATATTGTCACGGCGACCTGAGGCTGCCTGCAAAATCAATGGAATCAAATGCGTCTCTGGGTCATGGCGTTCGCCCAGTTGGCCTTCGGGGTCAGCCCCGGCCGCATTAAAGTAACGCAAACAGACCGAGCGTAAATCAAAGGCCTTATCATAGTCGGCCAGCACCTGCTCAATCATCCATTTTGAGCGCCCATAAGGGTTAAGTGGGCGGTTAGGATGCGCTTCATCAATCGGCACATAGTCAGGCTCGCCAAACACCGCTGCGGTTGATGAGAAAATAAATTTTTTCACCTCAAACTTAAGCATCGCATCGAGCAGATTCAGGGTGTTGGTGACATTGTTGCGGTAATAAATATCCGGTTTACGCACAGACTCACCGACCTGTATATAAGACGCGAAATGCATCACCGCTTCTGGCTTGTGCTGTTCAAACACCCGGTTCAGGCATTCGGTATCAGCCAAATCGCCTTCAACAAAGCTGCCCCCTAACACCGCATCACGGTGACCGCTCGATAAGTTATCCAGCGTAATCACCGTATGGCCAGCACCCAGCAACATTTTCACCATGTGTGAGCCAATATAGCCTGCACCACCTACTACTAACACTCGCATAGAGACTTCCAGAATTGATTAGTCACTGCCGAACAAATCGCGGGTATACACTTTATCCACCACATCGGCCAATTCTTTGGCTTGCCTGTTGGCGATAATAACATCCGACATTTGTTTGAACTCATTGATGTCTTTAATCACTTTAGAATTAAAGAACTCGGATTCTTCTAGCACAGGCTCATAAACAACGACTTCTATGCCTCGCGCTTTAATGCGCTTCATAATGCCCTGAATAGAAGAGGCTCTAAAGTTATCAGAGCCTGCTTTCATAATCAGGCGATAAATACCAACCACTTTAGGGTTCTTTTTGATCACGCTCATGGCGACAAAGTCTTTACGCGTCGTATTGGCATCCACAATCGCGTTAATCAGGTTTTGCGGCACTTGTGAGTAGTTGGCCAGCAACTGCTTGGTATCTTTAGGTAAGCAATAACCACCATAACCGAATGATGGATTGTTGTAATGGTTACCAATCCGTGGGTCCATACAAACGCCTTCAATAATCTGGCGCGTATTCAGGCCATGCGTCTCGGCATAAGTATCTAGCTCATTAAAATAAGCGACACGCATCGCGAGAAAGGTATTGGCAAACAGCTTGATGGCTTCTGCCTCTGAGCTGTTGGTTAATAAAATAGCCGCATCCGGCTTCAGGCAATTGTCTTTTAGCAGATTGGCAAATTTTTGTGCACGCTCTGATACCTCGCCCACCACAATGCGCGAAGGATACAGGTTGTCGTAAAGTGCTTTGCCTTCACGCAAAAACTCAGGCGAAAACATCAGGTTGCTACAGTTGAGCTCTGCGCGGATTTTTTCTGTGTAGCCAACGGGAATCGTAGATTTAATGACCATCACCGCATTTGGGTTAATGGCCATCACATCTTTTATCACCGCTTCTACAGACTTGGTGTTGAAGGAGTTGTTTTCGGCGTCGTAATCGGTAGGTGTGGCAATCACCACAAACTCGGCATTTTTATACGCCTCGTGTTTATCCGTTGTCGCTTTAAAGTTTAACTGTTTGTTGGCCAAAAAGTCTTCAATTTCATGGTCAACAATCGGTGATTTTTTCTGGTTAAGCAGTGCCACTTTTTCCGGCACGATATCCAGCGCAACGACTTCATTCTTTTGAGCTAACAATACGGCCAATGACAATCCTACATAACCAGTACCAGCAATCGCAATCTTCACAGAGGCTCCTTCATCTTTCTAAACTAAATTCTTTTGTGATACCGACTACTTTTTCAACCACTCGCGAATAAACAGCTTAGGGAAAGTAACGGCACCCACTAAATATCTTTTGACCAGGCGCTTGGGCTCAGAACACATTCTATGCAGCCACTCGAAGCCAAATTTGCGCATCCACATGGGCGCTCTGGGTTTGTTGCCAGCCAAAAAATCAATGGTGGCGCCGACACACAACGCCACTTTAACTGGTAATGTGTGCGCATGTTTATCGACCCAAATCTCCTGCTTGGGGGCACCTAAACCAATCACCAGTAAATCTGCTTTTGCATCCGCTACCGCTTGGCAGATACGGTCACAATAGGCGCTGTCTTTTTCAAAGCCAAAATCCGGGCTTAAAATACCCACCACCTCGACCATTGGCCATCGTGCTTGAATGTTGGCTGCAGCCACCTCACCGACGCCTGGCATGGCACCTAACAGATACACTCTTAAAGGGAGTTTTTTTTGCTGAAAACGCTCAAAAATATTGGGGACCAAGTCACTGCCGGGGACGGTTTCAGGCAGTGCTTTACCAAGAAGTTTAGATGCCAACACCACGGGCTTGCCATCTGCGACCACCATAGAGGCATGATCATAAGCCTGTTTTAATGCGGTATTTTTTTCAAGTTGTACAATATGATCGACATTGGGGGTCACGACATATTTACAGTCATTGCCACCAAACTGCAGCCACTCCTGTAACACATCAATTGCGCCATTCATCGAGAACTTGTGAATGGTGATTCCAAACATTTCTATGGTATTTGACATAAACAGCCTGAGACTCAACACGGTTAATTATGTTTGTGAACAATTACGTAGGTTTACGTAAAAATTTATGATTATTTTTTCAGTTGCAAGTGAATAAAAAAAGAACCTGTGTGATATGGTATAACCCATCAGGATTATGCGATATAAGACATTTAACCTATTCCGAAAGCAGCGTCGCTGCTTACACCTCATCTACAGTTTCAATAATAACGCTTATTTGTGAATTTTTTTAAGTGATTTAACAAAAATATGATTAGCAATTTAAATAACCTGTCCTCCGGTTCAATCGTTGAAGCAGATGTCTGTATTGTCGGTGCAGGTGCAGCCGGCGTCTCGCTCGCATTATCACTGTCGGGCCGAGGTTTAAAAATATTGTTGCTGGAATCCGGGTTTGAGTTTGCTGATGATAAAACCCAACACTTATACGCAGGTGACGTGGCAGACGAAAAACTGCATAGCCCGCCAGACAAATACCGCCAGCGCCGGTTTGGCGGTTCCACCACCATCTGGGGTGGCCGCTGCATGCCATTTGATCCTATCGATTTCGAACAGCGTGATTATGTACCGCAGAGTGGCTGGCCCATTAGCTATCAGGATCTTGCGCCGTATTATCAACAAGCCAATAAGCTGCTGGAGGCTGGGGTTTATGAATATGACGCTGACAAAGTGTTTGACGTTGAGCAGCAGGCAGCCATTAAAGGCTTTAAGAGCGATATCCTCAAAACCAACAATTTAGAGCGTTTTTCCTGCCCAACCAATGTGGGTGACCGTTACAAGCAACGACTAGTGTTGGCAACAGATGTTGAGGTATTGCTGGGGGCCAATTGCACAGGCATTCGCCTCAACCAGGCAGGCAGTCATGTCAATCAGTTGGATCTTGCCAGCCTTGAAGGTATTAAAGCGTCTGTGATCGCTAAAAAAATCATTCTGGCAACTGGTGGGATTGAAACAACCAGGCTGCTACTGGCCTCCAACGATATTTGTAAAAATGGCATCGGTAACGAGCATGATTTAGTCGGCCGCTATTACCAGTGTCATATCGCGGGCAACCTGGGCAAGTTGACCGTATTGGGCGCAACGAGCAATGTGCGCCATGGTTATGAAGTCTCCGCTGAGGGCATTTACTGCCGCCGACGCTTTGCATTGACAGCTGACACACAGAAGAAAATTGGTGCTGGCAATATGGTCGCAAGGCTGCATTTCCCTAAAATCGTTGACCCCTCGCATAAAATTGGCGTGTTGTCCGGCTTGTTCCTGGCTAAAAACTTTATCAGCTATGAATATGGTAAACGCCTGAAAGACGGCCGATCCAGCCTGGCTATTTATTTAAAGCATTTTGCTAATATTATTCTTGATCCTATTGATACAGTTAAGTTTTTGCATCACTGGATCACCAAAAGAACCTTGGCAAAGCGAAAGTTTCCCTCTGTTATTTTAAGCAATAAAAGCAACCAGTTCACCTTCGAAATTCATAGTGAACAATATCCTAATCCTGACAGTCGAATTACACTCATTAATGAAACTGACACCTTAGGTATGCGCAAAGTGAAGGTTGACTGGCAATACCTACCTGAAGACATAGAGTCAGTACGGCGCTCACTCAAGCTGTTTGTGCAAGAAATCAATCAAAGTGGCTTGGCCACCTTTGAGTTTAATGATGACCAACTTGAAGAAGATTTAACCCGCTTTGGTGCCTACGGTGGACACCATATTGGCACCACCAGAATGGGCACGGCCCCGGAAACTTCCGTTGTGGATGCACATTGCAAACTCCACAATGTAGATAATTTATATATTGCCAGCGCATCTGTGTTTCCAACCAGCAGTCAGGCCAACCCTACCCTGACCATTGTCGCCATGAGCTTGCGCCTGGCAGACCATATTGCAGACACCGTACACGCTGGCAAAGCATCGCATTCAATCATCTAGTTAGGAAGCACGCATGAAAGTCTTAATCCTTGGTGCCACTGGTCACGTAGGCAGTCGCCTGCATACACATTTACAACATGCTAATATTTCATCGATTGCTGCCTCTAGAGGCAGAATGCGTAGCAATGTTGCCAATCATGTCATTCTGGACAGCATGAACCTGGCCGAGTTGACTAAGCAATTGCAAAACGTTGACGCAGTGGTCAATTGCGTCGCTGGCAGTAAAGATTCCATCGGTGCGGGCGCACAAATTCTCACACAAGCCGCCTTGGCGGCAGGCAAGCCAACGATTGTGCATTTAAGCACTATGTCCGTTTATGGGGCTAGCGAGGGTGTGATTACAGAAACATCGCCTTTTGACCCAGAGTACAACTGGTATGCTGCCGCCAAATGTGAGGCTGAAGGCCATATGCAGGCCTATACGCAAGCAGGCGGTAAAGTGGTTGTTTTACGGCCAGGCTGCATCCATGGCCCAAGCAGTGTGCAGTGGGTAGAGCGTATTGCTAATTTACTCAAAACGTTCAGGTTAGGCGATTTAGGCAGTGCCGGTGATGGCTGGAGTAATCTGGTGCATGTCGATGATGTAGTCAAGGCCATTCACTTTGGGCTCGAGGTGCCATTAGCAGCTGGCGAAATTCAGCATTTTAATTTGGCCGCACCAGACAGCCCGAGATGGAACCAGTATTTTATTGACCTGGCGCAAGCGATTGATGCAACCCCGGTCAAGCGTATTCATCCGTTACAACTCAAGCTGGATTCAAAAGCCTTTAGCCCGGCGGTTAAAATCTCTCAAAAGCTACTTGCCAAAGCAAAACAAGGTGGTTTAGCCAATCGCTTACCGGAGCCACTGCCGCCCTCTTTAGTTAGGCTATTTAAGCAACACATTTTTCTTGATGCACAAAAAGCCTCTGCCAACCTTTCATTCATGACTTATGAACAAAGCCTGTTAAGTTCTGTTGAATGGTTGAGAAATGAGCAGCGCTAATCATATGACACGCTACGCCTACCTTGATGGCTGGCGTGGGCTTTCGATTCTGGCTGTACTCATTGGCCACTTTCTGAATATTCACGGCTTCAACGCTGGCAGATTTGGTGTAGAGATGTTTTTTGTTTTAAGCGGGCGTCTCATGGCAGAGATTTTGTTTATAAAACATACGCCTTTACCCAGCTTTTTTAAAAGACGTATCTCACGCGTATGGCCTGCACTGTTCGTATTCATTATTGCCATGTGGGTCATCTTTGGGCGAACAGAAAACGATCTGCATGTCGGCTACCAAAGCGTGTTGTCGACGCTCACATTCACCTATAACTACTACAGTATTTATGTAGAGCACACACCAGTGCTAGACCATATCTGGTCACTTTGCATTGAAGAGCACACCTATATACTGCTGGCAATCATTGCCCTCTTATCCAGAAAGTATCGCTTCGACCCGCTAAAACCACTCATTGCACTGAGCTTGGTTTTTATAGCCAATGGGGCCTGGCTCACTTTCAGCCAACATCTGGATTATTACAATGTGTATTGGCGCTCGGATACCAGAAGCGCGTCAATTTTAATCGGCGTCATTAGCTATCTACTCTTTAACCGGTCAGATAAAAAAGTAAATGCGCTCACCTCAGTAGCACTACTCTGCCTTGCCATCATCTTAAATCTCAATCCGATCCCTGACCCGATTAAATATAGCCTCGGGACTATTTGTGTCGCCATTGCCATTTGTACGATCAAAGAGCTGCCAGACTATCTGATGAAGTTTTTATGCCACCCACTGCTAACCAGAGTTGGGCTGATTTCATTCTCGCTTTATCTATGGCAGCAACCGTGTTACAAAATGATCCATCAAGGGCACCCTAGAGTTTTCCTGTTAGCTGCAGCGTTCAGTATTGCGGCCTTTAGCTATCATTTTATAGAGGTCCCTGTCAGGAAATTTTTAAATGAGTTGGGTGGAAAAAGTAATACTTAGACTACGGTACGTTATTCAATGCGTACGAGAGCGCCTGAGACTGTAGATGGCTCTCCTACTCCGCTAATCACGACCGTAGTAATATCGTAATTATCTAATGGCCAAGTGAAAATAACGTTTTGGCCGTCCACCAATGCTTTTGAATCATAAGCCACATAGTCATTTCTTTCCGGGTCGCGAATCACGAACCTGAGCTTGCCTCCGCCAGTCGTAGTCGCAGTCAATTGATATTTATATCCTTTTTTTGGTTTTGCCCAAGAAACATATGTTACTGATCGTCCAGAAGGATTGGACTGGGTAATTTCTTCATCGGTCGTGTCAAATACGACAGCTTGCTGAATAGAGTCAAACTTTCCGAGTTGGCCACAGCTATCGCTGCATAAATCACTATCAGCCTGATAGCTATACCCTCTTGCCCAGGGGCCCCTAAATGAAAGAACATTAAGATTTTGATTGGCTTGAAAGCCATTGCCATTGCCATCTACCCACCCTTGCACAGAGGTCACCATGCGTAACGCTTTTTGAATCAACGTCAGCTCATACCAGCCGCTGCCTGTTACTCGGGTTGCAGCGCCGATCTCTGAATAAATAACATAGGGGGTACCAAAGTTTCTATCAATAACATATGCACCATAAGTTTTCAGTGTATTCGCTATTTTTTTGACTAATGGTGTTTGAATCTTGGAAACATCAAAACTTGAGGGTAGCATTAACAAGGCGCCCTCTGGAACTTGCCCTGTATAGTTCGAAACGTCAATATCTGTAGACGTTGCTGGAAATACGTATGATTTTGCCAGCGCATTGTCTGTCAGTGAGACGGCTAATGCATGCCTGAACATTGTGTCGCCGTCATCAACTTCATTAATTCTCACCATCCCTGCGCACGCGGCCACTCCCGTGGCCCGCCCGCCTTGATAATAGTGCGCAGGATCTCCCCAACCGCTGCCATTTAATGGTGACCATGCATACAGTAGAGATGTCCACTCTCCATTCACATTTTTCAACTTGTAAAATGAATGAATGACGCCAGTCTCCACATCGAATATATCTGCGTGACCATCAGAACCTGTTGCAGGCATGACATTCGTTGGCCAATGGGGAATAGTCAGTTCTGAAACCACCTTTTCGGCATCCCGGTCATGAATCCCACCATAGCCTGGACCAACCTTGATTGTCATTGGTAAGTCGGTAGCATCGGCATAAAAACATGAAGCAGAAAATGCTGGCGTATTTGCCGTTGGATTGTAAATAGAGTCTGGAATCACATAGCTTGAAAAAGTTGGCGCCTCTGGAACACTATTCCATAACGAATCAGCGGTGAACGGCCGTAAGTAGCTACTAAATTCTGTCGCAACTGCGTTCAAACCTGACATAGCCAGGCAGATTAGCAGCGCATTTTTATAGATATGTTTTGAACTTAACATTTACACTCCCTTGCCAACAATTAATTAAAAATAATATAATTTACATCAATAATTAAAAACAATGCAAGATATTAATAAACTTAAATTAACATTAATCCTAATGGTAAGCAATGAAAGCTAAAAAAAGCTTACATTTCAGAGGGGCTAGCAAATGAAAATTGGTCTGCGATGAGATGATTTTGGCGTGGCCAATATCGTTGATTGTCAGGTAGAAGTGGAAATCGTGCTGTGTTACTTTGCCATAATATTAGCTTGCGAAGTCAATCGAATAAATGATGACAGGCTGCTCAGCCATTTCATCCATATGTTTTATGAGGTTAAGGACGTGGCACTCACGGTTAATAAGGCCTTCCCGACCATCCGTTTCAACCGCACCTGATAACGATAAACGTATCGCGCGACACGCCCATTATCTTGCGGCTTTTTATAAGTTTTGAAGTGCTTCTGCAAGATTAAGTAATCATGTGTTGTGTGTAATGATGGGGTTGTTATGAGCGTTACCTTTCTTGTTTCGTTTGATGACGGATTAGGCACCCATATCAAGCTCGGTAACGCTCAGCTTTACAAGTAAATTGTCAGATCAGGTTAGGTTTTGCGCTACACCAATCTCAATTATTTAACACGCAATATTGTCCCACTGACACTTGAACCAGAACCAACACCGCTCGTAGCATACAGACTAAAATAAAGCTCACCATCAGGCCAATTGAAGGTCATAGATTGACCATTGACAAGATCGTAAGTGTCGATCCTCGTTTTCCATTGTTTATCGTAAATAATCAGTCTTAGTTTACCGCCGCCAGTGGTAATCGCGGTAAGTTTAAACTTTTCGCCAGCCTTAGGTTTTGCCCATGAAATTTGGCTGATTGACCGATCCGATGGATTTGACTGCACGACTGGTGATGTCGTCGGGCCAAAAACGACAGCCTGCTTCCATGTATTGAATTTTCCAATTAATGGATCAGTTTTATCCCATGCGCTTCCACGCCTAACACCCCAAGGTCCGCGCATAGATAAAATATTTAAATTCTTTTCCGGGATGAACGGCCTGCCTGAGGCATCTATGTATGACTTGACAGAGGTAACCATGCGTAAAGACTGGCGAATCAAATGTAGCTCGTTTGCCGCTTTTAAGTTATAGCCATTTTTATGTAAGTTGAGCCCAGAACCCGTTTCTGCATAGATCACAAAAGGGGTTCCATAGTTACCATCAACAACATAGGCACCATACACTCTCAATGTATTCGCAATCTTGATTAACTCTGGTGTCTTTAGTTGAGAGACATTAAAACTAGACGGCAACATCACTAATGCGCCTTCTGGAATCTGGCCTGTGTTCGTTGCGCTGTAGTGATCAGCCGATGTTGCAGGATAAACATAGCCAGGAGCTGCACCGCTTGTATCCAGAGACATTGCTAACGCATGTGGATAAATCGGATCACTGCTTGTAAATTCATTTTTTCGGATAATCCCTGCACAAGCGCCAATCCCCACGGCCCTTGCCCCATGATAGTAATGGGCTGGGTCACCCCAACCTGAGCCATTAATAGGTGACCATGCATACAAATTAGCTGTCCATACGCCATTGATGTTTTTTAGCCGCCAAAACGAATGAATGACTCCGGTTGAAACATCGTAAATATCAGCGTGGCCATCGCTGCCAGACGCAGCCTCTAAGTCGGCAGGCCAATGCGGTATCTCCACCTGAGGCAGTGAGGTTTCAGCATCTGCGTCATATACCCCCTTTTGTCCAGGAATAGGCTTCACAATCATTGGCCCGCTGTTATCATCAGCGAAAAAGCAGCCTGAAGAATATATCCCTGACTCAATTAAGGGATTGAATTTTGCAAGAGGTATCACAAAATTTGAAAAACTTGGCGAGATAGGACGACTATTCCACAATGAATTCGTCGCAAACGGCTTTGTATAATATTGTCCCATGCGCACTTGGTTGTTAGCCGTCTCTGTACGTATTTGAGCGCTCGGCACATTTGGGTCTATCGCAGCGATAGCATTGAGGGCAGTAAATAGCACTACAGAGGCCAGGCAAGTATGGGTAATAAAAGGCACTTGTGTGAATACTTTCATCATTTACTCCTAAAGGGTAAGGTTGTGATTTAAATGATCAGAAAGTCGCATGAATCAAACTCGTTACCTTACTCAAGTTAGATTGACTACTAGTCAATCGGGACCATAAAGACTGTCAGAACTTGTCACAACATTGACGTAATGTTTATGGAAAGTGACAAAGTTAAGGAGTTTAATGAGCGCTTTGGTCTAAATGGTTTAGATAATCTAGCTTCAGATCAATTCAACAAATGATGTAGCAAAAAATATACCACTCAAATAAGACTACTGTTAGGCAGTAGTTTTACCTCATATTTTTTGATTCATTGAAGTTAGGCGAGAACACAACCAATCATAGATACATACGCATCATGGCATTTCACTAAGCTGGATATTCACTTAATACCCCGCTTAGTAAAAGGTTCGTGTACTTAAAAGAAATGAGACACTACATTTAGATACTCTTTAGAGACTAAAGAGTTTTAAATTTAATATTTAATTTTCTGACTTAATTTAATCACGGGTTTTTCAATAATTAAATACATTAAATACGACAGAAGTAAACAAGAGACTATTGTAAACGTCAGGACTATTAAATCAGTAAGGATACCAATATCAAAAAACTTCCTCACTAATCTGGCGCTTATTCCTGTAACACTGTTATGAATTAAGTACAGGCTATATGAAATTAAACCTAAAGTTTGCAGCCATTTAAAACTGAGCCAAGTACCCATTTTATTTTTCTTAAGTGCAAAGTATAAAGAGATTGAAGTAATCGCAGAAGTAAGTGCGAATATATCCTGCTTATAAGCACTGATTACGAGTATGGATAAACAAAATAAAACGGCATAGATCTCGAAGCTGTTCTTTTTCGAAATGAGCCATCCTACCAATGCTCCAGCACTAAATGCATACCAATAATTTATAAACAATAAATGCTCTTGAGAGTAAAGGTAAATCAAATTATGGTTTTCATCAGAAGACCAAAAGAGCCAAATTAGGCCAATCAAAGTTGAGCTGATGAGTATTGAAAATTGTTGACGAGAATTATCTTCAAATTTAGAAGCTAAAAACATAATAAATCCAAAGAATAAATAAAACTGTATCTCATAGCATAACGTCCAATAAACAACATTGATTTGTTTGTAGTTAAGAAATCCTTGAAGATATAAAAAGTGTGCTGCAATATTTGACGGAGATGGGAAGACGCCCGCATGGTCAACATAATGAATTTTCACAGCAAGTAATATTAGCGTTATGGCTATCGAAAAATAGTATGGTGGGGATATTCTAACCAGACGCCTAAGAAAAAAATTCTTAAATTGTGGCATTCCTATATGTTTGTTATTGGTTGTAACTGCCATAACAAAACCACTTAATACAAAGAAAATAGGAACTCCCAAATTACCATATTCGAAAACAATTGTAGAAATGGTCTTCCCTAGAAATTGAGAGAGCTGATTAACATGATCCCCATGAAATAAGTGATAGAAAACTACCCATAACGCAGCTAAACCACGTAAACCATCGGCAAAGGCGTATCTATTTTCGTTTTTGTTAATACTCATAGAACTCACAAGTGAAATTAATAATCAGAACCAGCGTCTTAGTTAGTCTTTTCTAGATTTGACCCACTCAACCTGGCGATTTTTGAAAAAATTCAGGTACAGCTTGATTTTACTCAGGGCATACACTGGTGCATAGGCAAATAAGGACATGATAGGTAATATATTTCTGCCATGCTTGAACCAGGCAATTAAAACAAAGCCAGTCAATATTGCAAACACCCCTACGCCTAGTGACCATGGCTGTGCATCACCAGTGATTATCCATGCTACCGCCGATACTAATGCAAACAGGGCGGACAATAAAAAAAGCAATGCCAGTGGAGGCACAATAAGATCTAAAGCCATGGCAACAATAGAAAAATTGAAAGACTTGATACCTTTAACCAGCAGTGGAATGCCTTCTTTGACGATCATGCTGATGTGCCCATGCTCCCAACGCTTCCTTTGTGACTCGGTGCCCGCATCGTGCTCGGGGAACAAGCTGGTAACATAAGCCTCCGGACAGAAACCAGGTGCCCGGTAGGCAATGGTCAGATCTATCCCTAACTTCATGTCCTCTACAATACTGCCATGCACCAGGTTGGCGTTTTCAATTTGTTGCCAGGGGAATGCCATGCCCGAGCCCATCAATTGCATGGGTAGCCCGAGGCGGTGAAAGCCTAATGGTCTGGTCCAGCTTTTGACTACATAGGCAAATTCAGCAATTTTGGCTTTAATATCACCATTAGGGTTAGACTGAATCAAATACAATGCCTGAATTGCGCTTTGTCTGGAGACAACGGCATTGGCCAGAGCATCTATGGTCCCGGTATCAATTTCGCAATCAGCATCAAATACCATCACAATGTCTGGTGGAGACTGCTTGAGAAACTGCAAGCCGAAATCCAGCGCATAGCCTTTTCCTCTTTTTTCCTGGTCAAATCGCTCAATGGCCTCTACGCCGCCTTGTCTAGCAACTTCCGCTGTATTGTCACTACAGTTATCGGCCACTACAACGATCCTGGTATTGGCAGTGGCCTGCTGCTTGATCGATTGCAATGTATGCGCAATCCCAGCGGATTCATTGTGCGCAGGGATCAGGATAGCAATACGCTCCTGACTTGGCACGATCACCGCTTTGCGATAACCAGGCAGGATGGCCATCAGAATTTGGAACGCAAAGGTCAAAACAGGAGTCGCCAGTAGCAACAATACAAGATAAAAAAGTGCGATAAGTGCGTCATAAATCATAGCGAAGGCCTATTAAGTAAATTTCAATTATTTGTCTGCGGAGCGGAACAGTATGCCACGCGCTGATGAAGCGTCGCCTACCCCACTTGTGACAGTGACCAAAGGGTAAAAACCATCAACAGGCCACTCAAAAGTCACCGACTCATTATTTTGAAGATCGCGGCTGTCGTAAACTTGCTTCTTGGTTTCTTTGTCAATGATCTTGAATCGTAAGCTGGCACCGCCAGTCGTCACCGCTTTTAAAGTGTACCGTTGCCCTTTTTGTGGTTTTGCCCAGTCAATCGCTGGCATGGAGCGGTCTGAATAGTTGGACTGAATCACCGGGGAATCTGTATTTTGAAACACAACAGCTTGCTGTGTCGGTACGAATTTACCCAAGGGTTTACCGTTGGAGGCCACCCAAGGGCCTCTCATGGAAAGAAGGTTCAAGTTCTTATTGGGGGTAAATGGCTGCCCATTGTCATCAAGCCAACCGCCTGCCGCTTTGACCATGCGCAGATTTTCTCTAACAAGGTGAAGTTCCTGCCCAAGCTTATAATTCCAGCCACCCTTACCAATTTTTAATCCAGAACCAATTTCAACATAAATTACAAAAGGCGTACCATAATTCATATCGACCACATAGGCACCGTAAACTTTTAAAGTATTTGCCACCTTCCTCAAGGTAGCATCTTTAATTACAGATGTATCAAAGTCTTGCGGTAACATCAGTAGCGCTCCTTCAGGAATTCGACCTGTATTCTTCTTGGGGGCACTAGAGTCAGCTGCAGTAGCTGGAAATATATATGCTGGTGAAGGTGAAAGCGCGTTGTTGGTGAGTGAGATTGCTAACGCATGGTGATACATATCATCACCATCGTTTAATTCATGTTTACGGATGATACCGGCACATGATGGCACACCAGATGCCCGGGATCCTTGATGATAGTGCGCAGGATCTCCCCAGCCAGAGCCATTTAACGGCATCCAACCAACATGGGTTGTACGCCAAACACCATCCACTTTTTTCAATTGCCAGAATGAGTAAATAATACCGCTTGTGGTATCAAAAATATCAGCATGCCCATCATCCCCCTCCGCAGGCTCTAACTCTTCCGGCCAGTGAGGGATTATTACTTCGTCGCTAAAACTTTCTGCATCTGCATCATAAACTCCCTTCTTGCCCACGGCGGGTTTAAGCCTCATAGGAGAGTCTTTAGCTGTTGCAAAGTAACAGCGTGTAGAGTATTTGCCTTCCTGAATAGCAGGGAAATAGTTGGATGTTGGAATCACAAAGCTATCAAATACTGGATCTATCGGTTTGCTGTACCAAAGCGAATTGGAAGTAAAGGGCTTTTCAAAACTACCAAACTCAGCAGCAGTAACAAAACTCACTTGAATAAAAAGAATAACTATCAGAGTGACAGAACCAAAGATTGAATTCGCTTCTCTTTTGCCCATAATTTTACCTTTCAGGCAGGCAGATCAATCCTGCGATGAAATATGATTTGCTAGCCGCAAAGCCAACGCAACAATTGTTAATGTCGGGTTGGCATGGCTATTGGTGGTAAACACTGATGCGCTGGCAATGTGCAGGTTTTTTACACCATGCACTTTACAATTCGCATCGACCACACTGTCATTTGGAGCGGTTCCCATACGGGTTGTTCCCATATGATGGCCGCCAACTGGTAAAGCGTTCTCCATTGCCTTTTGTAACTCTTTTGGCTCAAATTCAAGCCTGCAAGCTTTTGATTTTTCAAACTGTTTTTTTAATAAATTAAAAGATTTAATACCAGAAGCAATATCTTGTGCAGTCATCTTCCAATGCACACTCACTCTAGGCATACCAAAACGATCATGCTCTTCTAGCAACTCAATACGGTTATTGACGTCTGAGACCTGCTCACTATTAAATTCAATTGGATAAGTACCATTGCGGTTAGCAACTAACGTATATGGAATACGTCGCTTAGCTAGTTTAATTTTGAACAACCAGTTAAATGCAAAGCCGACCACAGAGCCAATATCCATAACAACATTCATCACATGCTTGAATGATTGACCACGTATAGCCGCTTGGTTCACGCCATGGTTTAGTATCGCCTGATACTCAGGCTTTAAAATCGACTTGGCCAAGAAAATTGTCGACATCACCCCACTACCATGTGCCGGGTCCGCATAGGCCGGAAAATGCAGCCTGAATGCAGAATTAAGTAAGCCGTGCTCTACCTGGTAGGCTGCAGAGAACTGCAGTTTTCGCCGCGCGTAAATGCCTTCAGAGGTTTTTTGAAAGTCGAACACTGGCCGCTCACCACTAAACCGCAATGCCCCAAAAATCAGGTCATAGTGGCAAGCATAGTATTTGCCTAACGCATTATCCAGATTACTCCAGGCAGGTATTTTCTGCCGACTGACCAACATTAGCCGCGTGGTTTCAATGCCACCACCAGCCAGCACCACTTGCTTGACCTTAACGTCAATCGACTGTTTGCCGTCATGCAATGTGACTGAGGTGACGACATCGCCTGCATTTGTGGCGTTCAGGCCGATACAACGTGACCGTAACAATACATAGACATTGTTTGATTCAGTCAGCTCTTGACGAAATTTTTGACCAAAATCAGTTGGTAGGCTATAGCGTTCAATATACTCATTAAGGTTTGGGGCTAATAATGGCGCTTCACTGAAAATAGGCTTTGCGGTCGGGCCAAATGATGAAATTGTAAAATCGTTTTGACCCGCATCACAATAATCAAGCGCCTGGGGATAATAGTCGGCAATCTCTGCTGCACCTGCAGGCCACCCACTAGCAGGCACATGTTCTCTTTTTTCAAAGTCATGTTTATCTAGTGGCACGCAGCGTCCACCCCATAAGTGAGTGGTCCCGCCAAAACGTTGGTATCTAAACTCTGTGGTTTGCGGGTGAGGTGCAGTTGCCTGCCCTACATAAGTGTCGACAATATCAGGCGTTTCATTCCAATCGCCGCCCTCTATAAGCAAGACACGTTGCCCCTGCCGAGAAAGGCTAATAGCTAGACTGATACCAGCGGCACCTGCACCAATAATGCAAATAGAGAAGCTTTCAAGAGCCGATTTATCACTACTATTGAGATACCCAATCATGTCAGCTCTTTTGATATGTTGTGATCAATTGCTCAAGTTTGTTTACTTCAAGCTCTAAGTTAAATTGCGACTCAACCACTTTTCTTGCTGCCTGCTTTACGCTTTCGCGCAACGCAGGATTACTTAAATAACTAAAAATGGCTTTTTTCAATGCAACTTCATCTGATGGGGCAACAACCAAGCCAGAAACGCCATGTTCTATGAGTTCTGTTACTCCGCCAACATTAGTACCAATGACAGGTACGCCACAAGCCATCGCCTCCATTAATGACACAGGTACACCTTCAGCAAAGCTTGGCAGAATAAATACGTCACTTGCCTGCAATGTCGACCTTACAGTTTCTTGGCTAGCAAAGCCGCCGAAATGAACCATCTGCTCTAACCCCTGCGCTTCCACTTCGGCCTCCAAAGCTGCTCGCTCAGGACCATCTCCCAGTAATGTTAAATGAAACTCATGACCTTCGTTTTTAAGAGCAATTAAGCTACGCAGTAAGACAGGAACGCCTTTTTCTGCTGCCAATCTGCCGACATAGAGTAACTTTACCGGCTTGTCAGCTTGTTTCCCTGACGGTTGAGAGATGGTGTAACTGTTAATGTCTATCCCACAATGAACAATCTGTAACTTATGCCAATCTTCAGTATCTGAAAATAGCATCATTTGGCTTTTACAATAGTTACTAATGCAAACAATAAACTTTGCATATTTAACTTTCTCGCGCAGTCCTAGCAATGTTGGCTCAAAAAAGATATGCGGCCCATGAAATGTGATGCTATACCCTACGCCACTCAGTTGACTCGCAAGCATGGTTACCATACCACTGCTGTCACCAAAATGATTATGTAGGTGCTCTACTTTGTTTTCTTCGAGATAGCTTGCAAGCAACAAGGCCTCTTGAAAATAGAACAATTGATAAAGCGTACCTTTTACACCTGGTCGACGTGTTTTAAAAGCTAACTTGAGTGTTTTTAAATACGTCGATGCAGAACTAACCACATACCTCAAATTGAGTTTGAGTAGTTTTACCGGATTTGCTGGTAGAAAATATGTCGTCTGTTTACGCTCATTTAATATTAAAGGGCTAACATTATTAGCGCCCTCTGGCTGCCTCAGGGCGGAGGTTAGCACGTCGATACCTGCGTTACGTAGGCCAATCACCTCACGCTGAATAAAGGTGTCTGTTGCGCGCGGGTATGCGCTTGTAAAATATGCAATACAAGTTTTCATTGTTAATCTAACAGAAAAATAAAATTCGTTACGCTATTTTGAGACACTTGAGAAGTTATTATGAGAGTCTTTGAATTGACCTAAATAACTGAAAGTAATACCTATTACAAACCACATGTACCACTCACTTATTAAGTAATCCAATAAATTATCAGTTAGCGACTGTAATAAGTATTGAATGAAAATGACTGTGACAGTGAAGACAAGCAGTTTATTTCTCTCATAAAGACTCAATAATGTTTTAAGGTATGAGTACAGCAGATAGCATAATGATGCTAAACCCAAAAGACCCAATTCAAAAAATGTTTGCACATAAATACTATGCGCTTCAATATCAAAGCGAATTTTTTCGAAGGCATTTGCCATTACAAATTCAGGTGAGAAATGTACAAAACTAGAAATACCATAACCCAGAAAATAGCGAGTCTCACTCATCCAGCCGATGCTGTCTCCCCAAACTTTTAAACGCCATGCAAAAGAGTTTAGCCTTTCATACCCAGTTGAACCAAAATCATTACCTTTAGTTAAATCCAGAATCCTGTCCTGGATTTCTGGTATGAATAATGCAAAAAGTGGTGCTGCTATTACCACAATCAGCATTTTTCGTTCATGGAAGATTGAGTATAGGAAAAACAACAAATAAGTTACAACCCATGCTGACCTTGTTTTTGTCATCAGCAAAAGTCCGATTAAGACAAGTATGTAAAGAGGGAGGAACTTGCGTAAAGTTGAAGATATAAACTCGGCCTTAGATTTGTACAAATAAAAGGTAACAGAAATCATGACTACTAAATAAGGTGCAAAAGGATTGGGGTGAGGAAACGTACTTTGAAGTCGCATACCTTCCCAACGATAATTTAGCAACCCGCTACCACCAAAAGCAAAGCAGTAAAAGCTATATAAAACTGGAACCAACGAAGATGCAGCAACAACCTTCATCCATGTCCCAAAGTCCTCAGGTGCTTTAATAACGAATAGACCTAAGAAAAATACCGAGGCATAAGACACATACACTAAAAATGCTTTCAGACTCGGGATCAAAGTTGGGGCGTAGAAAATTGACACGAACGAGAGTGTTAAAAAAATCAACCATGCTTTTTTAATAGCATCTAGTTTAAAGTCCAGTTTTACTGGTTTTTCTAATAAAGTTAATACAGCAATGATAATTACAAGTGCATTTAAGACTGCCCCTAAACCAAAGTTTCCGATTTTAATAGCATTAAAGGCTGCATCAAGGGATGATCTAGATAGTATTACAATCAAGAAAAATGCATACCGATCGAAAATAAACAACAACCCAATCAGCAATGCCAGTGGAGGTGCTAGCAAAAATACATAGTTTGTATTAACTAGCTGTACAAAAGCCAAAGAGGCCAACCCAAAAAACAGGGCAGCAAAAATAGCCAAAAAGATCAGAAGTACTTTTGGTTTGTTGACGTTTAATTTAGCCACTTTTTTGCCTATTTATTGATGATCACTAAGCTGACGATACAAATGAATATAGCTTTTAGCAATATTAGAAATTGAGAACTTTTCACTCAAGGTTTTCACTGCCGCCTGTATATTTTCCTGCTTTGCCTCTTTGGTGAGACTTAATGCCTGCTGCGCAAACTCTTCAGGATTATGTGAATAGTTAATCACACCGATTCTGTTATCTGACACGATATCTTCTGTGACACCCTGGATATTCATTGCAATGGTGGGTAAACCACAAGCCATTGCTTCGATCATCACAGTTCCAAAACCTTCTTGCCGTGAACAGAACAAGAAGTAGTCAGATGCTTTTGTGAACTCATGGACATTATATTGTCGGCCAACAAAATGAATATTATGCAATTGATGTTTAGCAATAAAAGCCTGCAAACTCAAATAATAGCTGTTTGACTCGACATTATCAGGACCAACCACAACAAGGGTAGCTTCCGGCATATGCTTTTGAATATCGACAAAAGCCTGCAATAGCAAATCATAGCCTTTGCGATGCTCAACTTTACCCACGGACAGGAAAACGGGCGCATTGGTAGGAATAGTCAGCTGTGCTCGCAATGCAGCTTTATGCGCAGCATCTGGAATGAAAAAATTTTCCTCATCAAAACCGTTGAATATTTTTTTCACTACCTGATCATCAAAACCTGCCTGATAGGATCGCTGCTTCAGCTCTTCTGAGATTGCAATCATGTGATTTGCAGACTTGAGTCCCCACATGAAAAATGGGGAGAGCAACTTCCTGCTTTTAAATGCTAATGGATCATCGACACCGACTAAGGTCAGCTTCAGGATCACTTTTTTGCCCATCAATCTGATTATCGGAAAAGTAAGCAATTCCAGCCCACGGATAGCATGAAAATGAACGATCTTGATATCGGGCCTAAACAGCAGGAATTTGATGAGTTTGACCGAAAAAATAAGCTCGCGTAATTTTGAATGCAGATTTTCTGAATAAGTCTTTAGCCGTGTGACGACAACCCCATCATATTGGTCATTGTAGATCGTAGGGTGAGTTGCATTATCAGATAAGAACTCTACCTGACAGCCTTGTTTGATGAGTTCTTTGGCCAGGCGCAAAGACTGTACAGCCGCGCCACCAAAGGTTGGCGGAAAAAACATTGAAACCATCAAAATTTTATTCATGAAACCTAATATCTTTCGGTAATCAATATAAATTGCGATCAAGCAGTTTTGCTTTTAAATATTTTTGACAGGTAGCTGTTAAACGTTTGCCGTAAAAACAAATAGTATGCTGCGAAGTAGATGGTGATGCCCAACGTAGTCAATACGATTAAAGCAACGGCATTGTTCCACCACATACCGAGTGAATGCCAATAAATTGCTCTCACGACCACGCACATGATGACAGCGATAGCTACGGGACGGATGCAGGCATCGAGCATTTGCACAGCGTTACAGCTCACTAAACTCCCCGCTATTTTTAACGAAATGAGTCCAGAAATAACACTTGCATAAAAATACCACTCTGCGACCCCGCTGACACCATGTTGAGCCCCTAACCAAAATGCAACAAGATGCAGCGCCGCATTAAACAAGGATACCCACATGAGTATCTTTGTTTTGCCCTGAGCCATAAAGACGGTTCCGGTCGTGCTTGAAATTGACTGCATAAATCCAACCGATGTAAGCCAGGCCAATACACTTGAAACTTGCAGCCATTGCTGGCCAAAAGCGACCTCAACAAATAGCTCTCTGACAGAGAATATTCCTGCCATTAATGGCGCCGTCATAAAAGCAATGAATCCTAAGGTTTGCAAATAAAGCCTACCCATTTCATCAAGAGCATTTTGTTGGCGACTCATTACAGGAAATAAAGCTCTTGAAGCTGCCCAGGTTATATTCTGCACAGGCAACAGCATCACTCGGTATGCCATGGAGTAAACACCTAGAGGCACTGCGCCAAGCAAACGTCCAACGACCATGCTGTCGGCATTTCTAAAGAAATAAGTGATGACCTGAAATGCCGTCATATGCCCCGTAAATGGCAGGATTGTTTTAAGTTCGCTGACAGTGGGCTTGCCTTTTGGGCGCCAGTCTGAGGCCAGCCAAATCAATATAGAAGACAGAAACGCCATTAATATGGCTTGTAAAACCAGACTGTAAACACCAGCTCCGTTAAGGGCGGCGATTACCGCGATTATCATGGCAACCGTTGATGAAGTCAGTTCAATAAAAGCCAGTTTTTTGAACTTTGATTCACGTTCTAACAATGCTTGGTGCGATATTGATGAACTCGAAATTGGAAAAACAATTGCGAGCATCAAAAGAATATGAATTAACTCAGTGTGTTTAAAGTAAGCGGCAATCAATGGCGAACTGGCCACAATTACAATTGCAATCACGGACCCTACCAGTATATTGAACCAGAAAACAGTATTGACCGTATTGTGAGCCAGCCCTTCTTTTTGAATAATGGCCGCTGATGTTCCTTGATCGCGAAGCAATAATGCGAAATTAGTGACGATGGTCGCCATCGCCATTAAGCCATAATCACTTGGCGGCAGTATCCTGGCAAGAACAAAAATGTTTGCTAGCTGTGAAACTATTCTTGCTGTTTGTGAAACAGCAACCCATTTGACATTTGAGGCCGCAGACATGCAATCACAATTCTAATTAATTTGGTAGGAGTAAGCCTGGCGACTGTTCTTCAACTGCATGAGAAAAGTCTGCAAGGAATCTCTCATGCAATTCATAAGCCTCTTTCGTTTTAGACTCATCGGACACAATAGATGAAACCCGTACCAGTATGCCATCATCAAGTCGTCTCTTGAATAAACCATCAGCAATGATTTTTAAACGCATTTGCAGCCCTGAGGTCATGGTGCGATCACCAACACGAATCCAGTAACTAACAGCCTCGAGATGGTTTTGACCATAATATAACTGGCGTTTACCTATCACTGGTGCTGTGCTTTTAAGGGTATCAAAAGTGACAGTTTGCGTTTTTTGCAACTGATAACCTTGGGCAGGATAACAAATATCAGGCTGGTGGATTTTCACATCTTGCCGCTGTTCTTTTGCGTAGGCCAGGGCAACCATTACTTGATGACCATCTACGTCAGCATAGGTACGCATCAAAGTGTCGTCGTAAAGCTGATTAATCAGGCTTTTTTCATCACTGACCATACTGACCTGAGGCGTTGATTGTTGGACCTCTACCCATCCGTTAATCACGCGCGGGATAGTTTGCTCGAAGTTACTCTCGTTTTTTGCATAATGCGCCTGAGGCTTGAGGAGTGTCGCCAACCCCAAAAAAACGATACTCACTAGCAGCAGTTGCAAGCCTGTAACAAGTTTTACGTGTGGCAGTTTGAGGTATAAGTCTTTCATGGTTGACACTAATCTTGGCTGAGTAAGCTCTTAATATTAAATTTTTCGGCAATTTTTTGGATCAGTGAGTCAATCACGATAATCAAAATGAGTGCCGTCAGAAAAAGCACCATCCCTGAGAAGTTATGCAAGAAACCCTGCCCTGCTTCGTCGCCCATGTGGTACGTAATCAATGCCAGCGTGCAAACTCTCAGTACATTTGAAATGAAAGAGACTGGCACGATCAGCACCGCAAGCAGCACATTGCGCCAGAAAGCCTGGTGATTAATGACATTGATGTAAAGCAAGCCGATTGCTTCTAGTGTGAACAAGGAGTTCAAGCCTGCGCAAGCATCCGCGACCAGCAATTTATATTGGCCAATTTGTAGAATGACACCTGACCGGGCAATCGGATAATCAAGTGCGTATAACAGGTGGTCTGCAGCAAACGACACGGCAATTTTCATTGGCTGTGTCAGTGTATCAATCACCGATGTTGGCCAAGGAATGAGAAAGACGAAAAAGAACAAGGCAAACCAATATTTGAGTGCTATTTTAGCGCCAAAAATAATGCATATCAGGCCGCATAATATAAACACCAGCGACAGGATGGAGATAATGTAAACACTCTGCGAATAGCCTATTAGGTATAAGCAGGCGCCAAATATAATAAGCGGCCAGCCAACAGCAGGCGCAGGCTTAAACGTTTGTGGTTTTTCCAGAATTTGCTTGGTTTTAAAATAGAAAAACCAGATCCCTATGCCCAATACAATTGGGCCATGTGATTGCGTGTCGGTATTCCAGACAGTCACGAAGAGGTCATGAAATACCGGTGTAAACAGGATTAAAATGGATAGCAATATGCCGATATAGCCATAAAGCTTTTGATTTGACCCTGGCGCTGTCGAAACTGGTGAGGCTGACATGCTAGCCTGCGTTCAGCGCAATTTGAACATCAATCCCCAGGCTGCGACAAGCTTCGTATGCCGCTTGGGTATCGTTTAATGTTGTTTTATTCTGCAGTGTTGAAATAAGCACCCCCCCTACTTTTTTGGCGACAATCTGCGCATCAGATGACTGCAGTAATGGCGAGGTGTCCATAATGATCACATCGTAATGTTCTGCAAAACTGCTCAGCAGATCGTTTAATGCCTCTTTATTGAGTAACTCTTGCGGATTAGGCGGTGTGGCACCCGCAGTCAGAATGCTCAAGTTTAATAATGAAGGAATTCTAACCACGACATCGGTCGATGCTCTACCAACAAGAATATCAGAGAGGCCATGGTGATTATTGAGCTTAAATAGTTTGTGCTGCGAGGGGTCACGCAAATTCGCATCTATTAACAGTGTGCGTTCGCCTAATTGGGAGAAAACAACCGCCAAATTGGATGCAAGCAAGCTGGCACCATCGGCTTCTCTTGCCGATGACACCGCGATCGTTTTAAACCCACGCTCAAACCAACGCAAAATCAACTGGGTGCGTAATGAACGTAGCGATTCGACCTGCTTTGAAAATGGGTCAAATGCGGCAATGAGGCCGGTATTAAACGAAGCTTTATCTGGAGTAATGTAAGGATAATCAAACTGGTAAGACAAGGCCTGGTTGATATCCTCCATGGTGACGAAGCCAAGTGCCAAGGCAGCTTCGCCAAAACGCATGGACTTTTCCTTCTGAAACTTAAGAATACGCTCAGCGTCTTTATCGGTAATTTTTCCCATATCAAGCAGCAGGTGACCGATGCTGGAAGAAACTGTTTTCAAGGGCGCTTTGTTCTCTGTTTCAATAATATTCATACGCAATCACTTTTTGCCTGATAAATTGTTTTATAAAGGGGCCACTAAAAATTTAGACTGGCTTGATGCTATATTCAAATACGGGAATCTCACCTAAGGCAAGAATGTCTTCTTTACTGCGAATCCGACGATCAAGCATCTCGGCAAGCAATGCGAACAGACAGCCGAGCAAGGCACCAATGACCAACGAAAATGGGGCAATTAGAAGCAAGCTCGGATTGCTTGGTTCCAGTGGCGGCACAGCAGTTTCAAGGATTGAAATATCACCTTGATTTGACTGCCCTTCCAGCGCAGTTTGACTAAAGCGATTATTCACAGATTCCAGAGCATTTTGAGCACTTTGTACTTCTCTCTCCAGAATTAACAAGTCTGATCTAGATCTATTTAGCTCAAGCACTCTCTGCTTTTGCTTTTCAAGCTGAAATTTAACGTCACCCAAACGTTGAGAGTTGATACTTGCACTATTACTCAAGCTCACAACCGTACGATCAATTTCAGTATTGAGCTGGCTTCTTAACTTATTCACTTCTGCTTCCGAAGCAATATACATTGGGTGATTTTTACTATAGCGTTGGCCCATTTCAGCCAATTTAGACTCAGCGGTTGACAGGTTCATGCGTAAGTTCTGGACAATCGGATTTTGAACGACATCAGGAGAGTCACTCATGTTTTTTGTCGCATCATTACGGCGTGAGTTTGCATCAATAGATGCAGACTGCATTAAACTATATTGCGACGATAAGTCTCGTAACTTTGACGTTTCTACATCATAGGCTTCCTGAATACTGGTTAAGCCATGTTTTTGCTGATATTCAGATAATTTATCCTGAGCCTGTTGCACATTTTCACGCAATACCTTGGTTTGCTCTGACAAGTAATGCGATGCTTTAATAGCAGGATCGATTTTCAGCTTTAAGCTTAAATTAATATAAGACTCAGCAAAAGCATTCGCCATCGTTGCAGCAAATACAGGGTCAACACCTTTATAGCCGATACTGATCACACTACTTTCTTTTGATGGCAATATTGTTAGCTTTTGCTGAAGTAAATCAGCAAGCCATTGGTTAATATCGGCCTGTTTACCTTCTGTCGCCTCAGAAAACTGCTGCTGCAAGGACTTTACTTCAGCTAAATGCAAACGCCTAATTACATCCAAAGTCACATTCTTACTCTGAATAATATCCACTTGTGTTGCCATATAGCCAGGCATTAACTGCGCAGGCATTGCCATGCCGGTGACAGGATCAACACCTTTGTAGTTGAGGATAACCGTTGTCGCTGCCTTGTAACTTTTAGGAAATAACAGGCTCACCAAACTGGCGGTCAGCAGAGTAATGACAGACACCAGTAAAATCATTTTGTAGCGTGCCTTTAAAACCAGCACTAACTGAGATAAGTTCATAGTCGACCTTTAAAATTACAACAGACTTTCTTCAATAAACAACACGTCTTCATCTTGTAACGTCGCTGTAAGATCCGGCGACTGCTTCACCGTCGCACCTTCAGCATTTTTTCTATGTAACTTTACTGAGCGCTGTGTACCACGAACGGTTAAGCCACCTGACTTTGCAATCGCCTGCATGACGGTCATATTTTTATCAATTTTGTACATCCCAGGGCGCTGAACCTCACCATAGACATATACTTGAGGTGCTTTTGGAACGTAAACTACGTCACCTGGCAACAAGTCTTTGTTTGAGGGGTTAGATGGCGATCTAAATAGGTCATCAATATTAATTTCCTGTGTGACTGGAGTGCCAGAGCGTGCAGAGGTAAAGAACAATGTTTCTCCCGCATTTTCAGTAGCTCCGCCAGCCAATGCAACGAAATCGCTAATTTTACGTGTGCCACCTTGAATCCCGTATTTACCAGGGCGCAAGACCTGCCCTGCTACGGCGACATCACGCGTGCTTACGTAAATTGTTTCACCGCCTGTCAAACGAACATCCTGATCATTAACGTTACGACGCTCAATCACCTCATTCAAGTCGTATTCACTACGTTTATCACCACGAACAACCGTAATAATTTCAGAGGCATCGGGCACCAAGCCACCTGCTTCTGCCAAAATATCTTTCACATCTGTTGGCCTAGTCACTGGGTAACGCCCAGGCTTAGGTACACCGCCCAATACAGAAACCGACTTGCTCATAAACTCAAGCACCAACAGAGATACTTGAGGGTTCGCGATAAAACCACCACGTTTAAGCTGCTCAGCAATTCGCTTTTCACTCTCTATGGTTGTTAGCCCACCAACTTTGACCTCTCCGATTAGTGGCATAGTTAGCACGCCGTCCTCTGAGACTCGCGTTTCCCGCGTTAGCTCGGCATCGCCATAGACGACCACTTTGACATAGTCACCAGCACCTAAGGTATAGTCCGCATGGGCTATTACACTAAACAAAAACAAAAATGTAATAAGAAAATATTTTTTAAAATTCATCATAAGTGATAACTCTTTAGGTAGTTAAGTCTATTGTATTACGGTGATCATAAAGAAAAATCAAACAAGCTCATAAGCAAACTGAAGGCTAATGAATAACCGTTTGCGGCTGCCCGTTCAATTCTGAATCCAAAACTTGTATATTTGCCAAGGCCTTTAACCTGGCAATTTCCTGCGTAATAAATTCTTGCTGTTGCTGCTGATTTAACAATCGACCAGCCAGTAAATGTGCACTTTTATCTGCCATAGGCTGCTCAATAATATCATCTATCGATTTTACGATAATGTTCTGATTGCTATGTAAAAAAAGTAAATCTCCTTTTTTCATAGACTTTATTTTACTCAACACATGCTCAGGCAATCTGTCTGTAAAGAGCTGGCTACTACCTGTTTCAAAATGGATTCCTTTGGCACTTAAAACGGCTTGCAAGTCGCTTAATGTTACAACTTCTTTTTCAACACTTTGCAAATCAACTAAGGATTGCTCATTTGAAAAAACGACATCTTGCATTTTGAATACTCTACGGTGCTTGAACTTATCAGGATGAGACTCAATAAACTGATTAATGTCACTTTCAGCAGTTGATGGCAGTTTTGCTATTTTCTTAGCGAGATATGCTTGTGCATAAATTTTTGCTTTAGCGGACTCAATCGCTTGAATGACTTCTGGCGCTCTTTCCAAGTCTAACTTCAGCGCTTCTTGCACCAGCAACTGACGATCAATTAAGCCAGCAAGTACATTTTTGATTACCGACTGGTCATCTGCATTTTGTTGTGAAGCTTTTAACTCATTTTGCAAAGCATAAGCATAAATCTCATCGCCATTCACTTGAGCCAACACTTGAGAGTCAGCGTTTGAGTTATGTGGCCCACTACACCCAGACAGTATTAAAAGACAGAAATTTGTAATTATATTTTTCATTCTGAAACGCTTAATGATTAAAAACTCATCAAAGACTTGCCGATTAAAGCTTCAAGTCCAGATTAACACTGGTGAGCGTATCATCAAAGTCAAACTGCGATAAAGTTGAATTACGGTATGATTTGCTTGTATTTAAAGAAAGTGAAACGTTTTTAATTGGAGACCACTTTAGCGACCCTCCAAACCCTTTCTCTTTGTCAGTACGGCCAATGGTGCCGAATTGACCGCGCCCATCAAAGTCGCGATCAGAGACTCTGGCATTGACACTGGCTTGAACTTTATCAGTAATGTTGTAAATTAGTTCGCTTTTTAGTGTATCTGTGGACGAGTATGTGCTATTCGCCTGCTCGAACGGATAAACGGTACGAGAAAGATTAAAGTTTGCCATCATTTTGCCAGTGATGAACCAATCATAATTGACATAACCAATAAACGATTGGTAATCACGTAGCGTTAAATGATCATACTCACGTTGAATATACGCTAATTTAGCGCTCAAGCTGCTTTTACCAGATGCTTTCAACACTGCATCTACTTCGAACTCAGTCTCGTCATAACCATTATCAAATATCGCGCTCACTGGCCTGCCACTATATTCACCTCTACGATTATGGCCCAAGAACGCAAGGCTGGAACCTGATGAAAACCTATATTTGGCGCCATAATCAAATGCAAATGCACTAAAATCGGCCTGGGCGTTAAATTGTTGACTATTTGTTACATCGGTATAAGTAACTCCACCGATGACAGTCCAAACTTGATGAGGTGAATACTCTGCGCGAAACCTTTGTATTTTGGAGGTTCTAATGTTTTGAATAGGGTTGGCAAAGTCTCTAAAGTCATTTAAGACTTGAGATTGCTCGGAGGTGATTTTACCCGTCAAATTAGGCGTCAGAGACCACAACCAGGCTGCGTTATAATTCTTGGCATCATAATCGAGAAAATCCGTACGGTTATATTTAAAGTCTGTGTAAGAAGCATCTAAAGTAAATCGTTGCAAAGAATAGCTTTTGTCAACTCGGAATCCCAGCGTTGTAATTGTGATCACATCAGAAATCGCATTACTATTCTGACGAAAAATATTGTCATCGTATGTCTTATTGATTGCAGCATTAAACTGTATCGTATCCAACTCATCTGCCATCACACAAAATGGCAAAGCACTTAGCGTTAACGCAAGCCAACAGCGGATGGGTCGTTTAATGTTTACTTTGGGGGATTGCTTGCGAGATGACATGTATTTTAAGCAATAGAAAATATGATGTTTGAATTACATTCTAACCTGTAAACATGCATTTATTGCTACCAAAATTTAACTTTTTAACAGATGCAATGAGAATTATTAAATCAGCTACCGAGTTTACGCCAACTTCAAGATAGTTTTGTGACATGCTGATTGTTAGCAGACTGCCACGCCCCGATTGCCGTTAAGCATTAATTTGGTTAAACTCGGGCGGTATATAGAAATAAGTAATCTATGAAAAAAACTATCAGACCGCCAATTAGAACCATCTCAGGATTATCTTCTGGGCCTAGAAGCCCTCTTTATTTCATAGAGTCCATTGTAGAGCCCCTCGTTTTAGTGTTTTTTATGTGGGGCATTTTTATTTATTTCGAAGATAGAATCCCTATCTCTATCTTTTTTACCTCCATCCTCTTATTTTCAGTCACATTTCCAAGTGGTGCCAAAATTCGTTTGGGTTTTTGGAAAATGGCGCGTGATGTTATTTTTCAGTGGATATTATTAGCTGGCATGGTGCTGATTTTTGCTCGCATCACTGGCTACATCACGTTATATACGCCCGAAATTGTTTACGCCTGGCTCATTGGTACGCCGATTGCGCAAATTCTGGCGTTAACCGCACTCAAAGAGCTGTCACCAGTCTTTATCAACTTGCAAGGGCCGGTCAAAAACGCAGTGATTATCGGCCTGAATGAACAAGGCCTGGCTGTGGCAAATAACTTGCTGGCCGATGAATACAGCCGGGTTTCAGTATTGGGCTTTTTTGAAGATCGTGCGCCGGAACGTGCACCACAAGACCACGGTTTTGAAATTTTAGGTGCACTGACGGATATTCCGGCCTACTGCAAAAATCATCAAATTCATACTATCTATATTGCGTTGCCAATGTCCAGCCATCCTCGTATTTTGAAATTACTTGATGACTTGAAAGATACGACAGCCTCTATTTACTTTGTCCCTGATATTTTTGTCACCGACTTGATTCAAGGCCGTGTCTCAGACGTGAACGGCATCCCTGTTGTGTCTGTGTGTGAAACGCCATTTACTGGCGTAGATGGCCTGATTAAACGGACGGCTGATATCTTATTCTCGTTGTTTGTGCTGATCTTGATTTCACCTATTTTGATCGCGGTTGCCTTGGGGGTGAAACTCACCTCCCCCGGCCCGATTATCTTTAAGCAACGTCGTTATGGCTTGGATGGCCAGGAAATTCTGGTATATAAGTTCCGCTCGATGACGGTGACTGAAGATGGTGGCACGGTGACACAAGCGACCAGGAATGATCAGCGCATTACGCCATTGGGTGCTTTTTTACGCAAATCGTCATTGGACGAGCTGCCGCAGTTTATTAATGTGCTGCAAGGCCGTATGAGCGTGGTCGGCCCGCGTCCGCATGCTGTGGCGCACAACGAGGAGTATCGCAAGCTGATTAAAGGCTATATGGTACGCCACAAGGTGAAACCTGGCATTACCGGCTGGGCGCAGGTCAATGGCTTCCGTGGCGAGACTGACACGCTGGAGAAAATGGAGCAGCGTGTGCATTACGACTTAGAGTATTTACGCAACTGGAGCCCACGTCTGGATATGTTGATTGTGGCCAAAACGGCCTGGTTAACCATCGTTGGTCAGGATGGTGCTTATTAATACCGGCGCAAATTAGCATGCAAAAGAAAAACCGGACAATGTCCGGTTTTTTTATATCTGCGCATGTTGTTGAATGAGGCTGATTGCCTCATCTACCCAATCCGCACGCAAGCAATCCAGTGCCTGCACATCGTCCATACCGCGTAGCCAGGTGAGCTGGCGTTTGGCGAGCTGGCGCGTGGCGTATACCCCATGTTCGCCCAGGGTGGGTAAGTCGATCTCACCATCCAGATGTTGCAGGGCCTGTCGGTAACCAACGCAGCGCATGCTGGGGCTATCCACGGTCAGTTGTGGATGCTCAATCAACAACCTTTTTACCTCATCAATAAAACCGTGTTTAAGCATGAGTTGAAAACGCTCGGCAATGCGTTGATGCAAGACGCTGCGATCGCTTGGCATGAGGGCGAGTTTAAGAATATTGAACGGCAGCGAGACTTTTTGTGATTGTGCGCGTAACACGCTCATGGGTTTGCCGCTAATGCGGTAAACCTCTAATGCGCGCTCAATGCGCTGGGAGTCGGTGGTGTGTATCTTGGCGGCCACCGTGGGGTCTATGCTGGCTAATTGCGCATGCATGACAGGCCAGCCTAATGCATTGGCCTCTGCTTCAATTTGGGCGCGGATGGCGGCATCGGCTTCTGGCAGATCACTCAGGCCATGCTGCAAGGCATTGAAGTACAGCATGGTGCCACCGACCAGCACAGGGATGCGGCCATTGGCGGTTGCTGTATGCATTAATGCCAGGGCATCCTTGGCAAATTGTGCCGCGGAGTATTGCTCTAGCGGTGAAATGAGGTCTATTAAGTGATGTGGTGCCTGACGCAAGGTATCGGCATCAGGTTTGGCGGTACCGATATCCATGCCGCGATAGACCAGCGCTGAGTCGACGCTGATAATATCAACCGGGAAGCGCTGGGTTAAGGCAATGGTGGCCGCTGTTTTGCCGCTGGCAGTGGGACCCATTAAAAAGATTGCCGGCGGCAAGCCGGCATGACTATTGATACTCATAGCATTGCAGCTAAACTAACTCAGAATAATCTATCAGACAGGCTTTGATGCGTCGTACTTGACGTAACTGAAACGTAGGTCATCCTGCGGCGTGCCTTCTAGTGCCGAGCCAGCTTGTAACTGTGGCTGCCATTGCACAACTTCTTCAATTTTGCGCGCGAGCTCAATGTCTTTCATGGTGATGCCTTTGGCGCTATGCGTGCACAATTTGACGATCACAAAGGCATAAGAGACGGTGAGGTCAGGATGATGCCAAGCCGCCTCAGCCAGGTGACCAACGGTATTGACAACCATCAGCGTGCCTTTCCAGCTATTGGTTTTATATTTACGGCGGATCCAGCCGTCTTCATACACCCAGTGCGGTAAAGACTCGGAAAAATGCTGTTGAATTTGCTGTTCGGTGAGTACCTGGTCGGTCATGATGCCCTCCTGAATATATAGGCTGCTAAAGCGTGACAGTATACCTCAGCTCGCCGGTGGGCTTAAGCGAATGCTGCAGGAAGGCTTTTACTCAATGATGTCAGCATGGCGGTGATCACCGTGAGATCGGCACTGGTGCCAGGATTAATCCGCGCTTGCTTGAGTGACTGATCCCATTGCAGCAATTCAGGCAGGTAGTGCTTGGGATTTTCTAGGGCAATAAACGCCTGAAAATGTACGCTGGCGGCCTGTTGTACTTCTGCCGCCTTGGTCTCGCCATATTTTCTGGCGATGTGACTGTCTGGTACGGTTGATAGCCAGTGCAAATAAACAGCCGTCAGTGCCCAGGCGGGCCGTTGCCAGCGCTGTTCGCAATCATTGTAGAGCGGCATGGCGACCGAAAAAATACTCGCATAGCCATCCACATACTGGCGCGCGACCATGTCATGCGTGCTGGCTAATTGCATGGCGGCCAGCAAAGTGATTTGTGGTGCTTGTGTCACATCATGCTCGTCACGCTGGCCCATGCCTGCCGGGCTGACCAGGCGGATTCCCGCATACACTTGGGCTGCATCGTCCACGGTGGTGTGTTGCAGCACTTGTTGCAAACTGGCTTTGAGTGACTGCTCCGGGTATTGCAGGCAGGCTTGCACTATTGGCGCAGCCAGCAGAATCATGCCTAAATTCGTATTGCAGCCAACCTTGACATGGGTGGCCTGCAAGGCCTGCAAAATGCGTTGACCCAGTGTGCGGCTGCCGAATAGCTGATCGTCACATAATGCAGGCGCTGAGACTTCTGCACTATGGATAAAGTCTTGCACGACCATGCCATGGCCATCCGCGAACACATGCACATTACCCGGCTTGAGCGCTTCCAGCTCTGCCAGGCAGGCTTGCAAATACGCTGTTTGCAGCAGCGCACTCATGTGTGGCCTTTCGCGTTACTGGCTAATTGCAGCAAATCATCCACCAACACATCGGCAATTTCAAACTGGGTGATGCTTTGCAGGCCGCGCCAGGCCGGAATACTGTTGACTTCGATCACCCATAATTTGCCATGTTTATCGCGCATGACATCCACGCCGGCATAATCAATACCAATGGCTTGTGCGGCTTTGGCGCCAATCTCGGCCACATCCACTTCATCACAGGCGCTGCAGCGTGCACCACGCGCCACGTTATGCAACCAGCTATCGCCTTGGCGCTTCATGACTGCAATCGGCTCGCCGCGCACCACAAACACGCGGTAATCATGCTGATAAGGGCCGCAGTCTATTTTTTCTTGCAGATAATAGACGCCATCCACAAACTGATCTTGGGGTAACGCAAACTGTTCGCGTTGCTCTATTAGCCGCACGCCTTTACCTTGCGAACCAAACAGCGGCTTGATCACCAGTGTTTTTCCGGCATCCAGCGCCTGCTGCATCAGCTCGTGCGCCACGCCACGGTGCTCGCACACCCAGGTATCCGGCGTCGCCACGCCCTGCTCGGCCAGCAACTGGCTGGTGAGGCCTTTATCTACCGTGATTTCAATCGCCCGCGCATGGTTGTAAATGGTCACGCCCTGGCGTTGCAGGGTATGCAATAGGTTCATGCGGGTGATGATTTGCTGCGTCGTCCCCGCCGCCACGCCACGCACAAAAGCCATGGGGGCGGCTTGTGATAGCCCGGGGATATGGACTTGTACCTGTTGTTGGCAGATGCTGACATGGCAACTATCGAGTGACACCATTAGTGCTTGCCAGCCACGTCGCGCAAAGGCTTGCGCCAAGCTTTGGCCATGCCAGCCACCGGCCTGGGCGACTTCGTCAGTAAAAATGGGAACCACTTGCATAAGACAATTTCTAAAGAATAACGCGGGCACATGGCATCTGATGCATGTAATCCCGCGTTTTTATTATTACAGTGAGGCTTTAAATTTATCCACCAAAAGATTGATTTAAAAGGTCTTCATTAAATTTTCCAGCAAAGAATGTTTTACCAGACTTAAGGTTGGTGACGCTGACTTTAGCAGGCGAGAACAACATAGGATCAATCTGGTAAAAGTCCATATTCACTGCTTTAAACACTTCGGCAAATGGGCGGCCATAGTCTTTAGACGCAGAAGAAGGTAATTGTGTTGCTAATTGTTCCGCAGCAGCGTCGTCAGCATTGACAAACAACTGCACAAAACCGCCAAACAAAATCGCATCATTGGTGCGGCCCATGCCAACAATAAAATCAGGCGAAGGCGCAGGTACTGGCGCAACACCATAGCCATCAACAATCGCATTTAAATCAAAATGCAGGGTATGGCACTTGTGCAAGGCAACTTCCAGCACGCGGGCGGTCACCTGCAGTGAACCTGCAACGCTACGCGTCGGCGTTAAAATAAAGGTCAGCTTATTCGCTGGCAAACCGGTGTCTCTGGCGACTTTTTCAATCACTTGCACGGGCGGCACTTTATCGGTTTCCAGCACTAAAACGGTTTGCTCACCTTTGTCGCTATAGTTGATGTCTTTAAACACTTCTTCACGCTGGGCAATCGCACGCGCTGGGCCACTACCGAGTGAGAAAAATTTTTCGTGTGATAAGGCCCAACCAGCATATTGGCTGCCCAAACAGGCGATCACCGGTTGTTTAGCGGTCACCACCACACTTAGAGGCCAGTTGGCAAATTGTGGTACATGGCGCAAGGCGACACTTCCAAGCCCACCCATACAGATTTCGGAGATAATCCGGCCAGCTTCCAGGCCGCCTGGTACTTGAATCCCGGCATCAACAATGGTCGCGCCACTTTCGTGCGTAGACACGGCGCAACCTAAAGCTGGCGCATTGGCAATCAGTTCGGCCACCAGTGGTGCACTGTATTGTTGTACGCTAATGGATGTTGAATTCGATGTGGTTGCAGACATAAGTCCCCCATAATGTTTCTAATCGTGTTTTTTTATCCCGCAAAGCTAACTGCACTTCGCGCGCTGAATCCCCTTCTGCATAGAGACTGCAAACGGGCTGCCCGGCGGCAATGCTGCCGCCACTAGGTCGATCTTCCAGCCAGTCTGGAAAGCTTAACTGGCTGACATCTATTACTTGCCTTGCATAAACGATGCAATGGCTGGCATAAGCAGCTGGCTGTGACAACAACGGCAAACCCGCATGTTGGCAGCAGGCAATATGCGCTTGTATCAACGGCAAATCCGCATATAAACGCATGCTGGCGCTGAACCTGGGGTTTACTTCTATCACATGCAATGCATGCTCATGCCAAATGGCATCGATACTGTTCATCCCAACCAGCCCTAATGCGGGCACCAGCGTCTGCAGCAGCTTGTTTGCCGCGCGATACAACACATCGTCATGCAAGCGCGTGGCACCGGCATAAGCATAACTATGTGCATGCTGCCTGAGCGCATGCACGCCAATCAAGGTAACCATCTGACCATGCGCCAAAAACAACATGCCCACCGCTTGCCCAGGCTGGAATACTTGCCAGTAACCATCTGCCACGGCATCTGTTACCGCTTGCCAGTGTTGCACATGATGGCCACCGCACTGCCCTGCCTGCTTGTATAGCCACTGCCCTGTCGATGGCATGGTTTCAGCAATCGGCGGCGATGGCACTTGATGTGCATCGCAACAGGCTTTTAACCATGGCGGGTGTTTAACGCGACCAACCGTTTCAGGCGTATTGCCTAGTAGCGTGTAGCGCGCAAACAAGGCCGCATAGCCTGCTTGATTCGCTTCAAAGCCAGCGCCAACTAGTACTGCATCTGGCGCAAAGGCATCCAATACTTCAAACAACTCGGCCAGATGATCGCCAGCATCCTGTTCGCATAGGCCAGGCCATTGATACACCTGTTGTGCGGCTTGCCGTGTATCGGCATCCGCAAACGCATCTACCGCCAATACACTAAATCCCTCTTGTTGCGCGATCTGGCTATAGACACGCGCACTCTGTGACAAGATTGCCAGCCGCAAAAATGACCTTATTCTACGTGGGCACAGGCATACTCATACGCCTGATGGTAATCAATATGCATTGGGCTTTCGCTTTGCAGCATTTGCTCCAGCAATTTATTCTGTGTCACATACTTTAATTGACCAATCGCCAGCGCACCAAACCCTGCCACCTGCGTGCCTTCAATCAAGCCGCCATTAGAAAACGTATCCACGCCCTCAATGCCTGACGGTGGTACCGCGTTCACATCGGCCACCACTTTGAGTGTTTTGGAGTTAGCAAATTGAGCGACCTCGAGCACACGAATGCCGGCGGGCGTTGCGCACAACGCGACGGTTGCTTCATTTAAGACGGCGATTTTGGCGGCCTCTGTGCTGCCATCGACCACTTGAAGACTCACACCATAGCTGCTGGACAACTTATCCACATAAGCCTGCATGCTTTCTAAACCGGCATGCGCCACCATAAATACGGTAGAGCCTTGCCGCGCAGCGATCAACGCGGCGGTGGAGCCAACCGTACCGCTGGCGCCAAAAATGGCTATTTTTTCTTTACCCAGGCCGCTGCCAGACTTTTGCAAATAGAAATCCACCTTGGCTAACATGGCTGCTGCGGTGGTAAATGCGCCCGAAGGGTCAGAAAAAGTATGGCATTCAAATGGCTTAAACATGGCGCTACGTGCCTGCTTTTGCATTTCAAGTGCGACTTGAATATCGCGACCACCAAAAAATAAGGCTTGCTGTTTTAAACCGCTAGGGCTACGGGAGAAAATCGCATCCTGGGTCAATGCCACAATTTCATTCAAGGTCACATCGGTGTAAGAAATAATTTTTTCGTAGCCCGCATCGAAAGCCATATTCACATCAAATGGACTGGCATTCTTTGCTGCTGTAAACAAATGCATAATACTGGTTTTTTTCATTATTCCCCCCGGAACCGTTCGTTAATAATACCTTCAGCCAATATACACACTTCCAGAGCAGTTCAAAATAAAGAGTAGACCGTGAAAATCATAACTTTTCAAAATTATCTTAAAAAGTTTTAATTTACGACATCTTCTACCTTGATTGTTGCAGGCTGGTTGATTGCCGCTGTCACGACAAAGCCGAGCACTGGCTGCTCAGCATATTGCTTAAGTAATTGCATTTGTATTGCCACTGCTTCTGCACGCGATGGCAATAGCACAAATCCCGTCGGCCCCCACGAAGTTTGCCCGACGCCGGCATGCCCTTGCTGTTTCAAGCGTTGCAAGATGACTGCCACTGCTTTACTGGCATAAGGGCCGCCTTGTGCGGGCGCAAAATAATCAGCGTTGTAGGTTTGCAAGTCACCAAGAAACTGGCTAAACCCGGTAAAGTCTTGCTCGATTAATGCAGGCAAACCTTGGCTCAGTAATTGTTGTTGCATCATTTGGGTGGCAGCCACTGATGGTGGTGCCAATTGCTTAAATGCCGTTTTTTCACCCTGACCATGCAAGCCAGCGCGGCTATGATCAATAATGAGTAAAAAGTGCCAGTCGGCCGGAAATGCATGACGCGCCAGCATAGGCGGCACCACCGTGTGTGTGCCGCGGCCACCATCTATCACCAACCCGCCATGTTCAAAAGTAGCAATGCCTATGCCTGAGCGGGCGCCACGCTGGTGAATCGAGGCAATACCACTTGCGGTCATCGGCCTGTCCAACAGACAATTGACTGCCGCACCCAGCGCCAGCGCCATTTGCGTGCCTGAACCGAGGCCGCCATGACGCGGAATCGCCTGCTCAATGGTGACGTTGAATGCTGTTTGCAGATCACAAGCAGCCAAATGACGTTGTAATATGGCTGCGGCCCATGGGTCGAGCGGCAGCTGTTGCGGCCCAGCCGAGAGGCTGAGTGATGTTTGAAAAGCATCAATGGCAACCCCAACGCTGCCAAACTGACGCGGAGCCTGCTGACTTAAGTTAAAAAAACCGAGATGCAGGCGACCATAAGTGGTCACACTGGCCGTGCGTTTTGCGGGAATGACTGCATTCATGACGTTTTATGATATTGATGCTAAAAAAAATGAATTACCACCCTCAAGGCGACGTGACATTAAAACATGATTTTGGCATAATGACCGTTATAAAAGTCATTCTATAATCAGACCATGTCAGGCAGACAGCCTCTATTTATCGAATTCAATCCGTTGCATTCCGCGATAGATTATCACCAGTTTTAAATAATTAAGGGTTTTATATGGTAAGTCATGTTATTCCATTTGAGAATCTAAGAAACACCGATGTACCGTCTGTGGGGGGCAAAAACGCTTCTCTGGGCGAAATGATTTCTCAGCTCACTGCCAAGGGGGTACGCGTGCCTACCGGTTTTGCGACCACTGCAGATGCTTATCGTGAATTTTTGGCGCAAGGTGGATTGAACAACAAAATCAATGACTTGCTCGACAAATTAAATGCTGACGATACGCAGGAGTTGGCGCGCGTTGGTTCGCAAATTCGCCAGTGGATTATGGAAGCCGAGTTTCCAGCAGCACTGCAAACTGCGATTGCTGAAAGCTATGCCAAGCTGATTGAAAAGTCAGCACAAGGCACGACCTTTGCTGTGCGCTCTTCTGCAACCGCAGAAGATTTGCCAGATGCGTCTTTTGCTGGTCAGCAAGAATCTTTTCTGAATATCCACGGCCTGGACAATATTAACCACGCCATTAAAGAGGTGTTTGCTTCTTTATATAACGACCGTGCGATTTCCTACCGCGTACATAAAGGCTTTGTACACGCCGATGTGGCGTTATCTGCAGGTGTACAGCAAATGGTGCGTTCCGACATTGGCTGTGCCGGTGTGATGTTTACCATTGATACTGAATCTGGTCACCGCGATGTTGCCTTTATCACCTCCTCTTATGGTTTGGGTGAAACCGTGGTGCAAGGCGCTGTGAACCCGGATGAGTTTTATGTGCACAAGCCATTGCTGGCGCAAGGCAAACCGGCGATTGTGCGCCGTACCATGGGCTCAAAACTGATTAAAATGGTGTTTTCTGACGCCACTCAGGCAGGTAAATCTACCAATACGGTTGACGTTGACCCAGCAGAGAGCAATCGCTACTCGCTGACTGATGCCGACATTCTGGAGCTGGCTGGCTACGCCATGACCATTGAGCAGCACTATGGCTGCCCGATGGATATTGAGTGGGGTAAAAACGGTTTGGATAGCAAGCTGTATATCTTGCAAGCGCGTCCTGAAACTGTGAAATCACAAGAAGCCGCTAAAAACATCACTGAAACCTTCAAACTGCAAAAACACTCTGCAGTGCCTGTGGTTGCTGGCCGTGCCGTGACGCAAAAAGTGGGCGTGGGCCCGGTACGTATCGTGCTGGATCCGGCTGATATGCATGAAGTACAACCAGGCGATGTATTGGTCGCTGACATGACTGACCCTAACTGGGAGCCTGTCATGAAACGCGCAAGTGCTTTAGTGACCAACCGTGGCGGCCGTACTTGTCACGCGGCGATTATTGCGCGAGAGTTAGGTATCCCGGCGATTGTGGGTTCAGTGAATGCGACAGACTTGCTGCGCGACGGCGAAATGGTGACGGTTTCTTGTGCAGAAGGTGAAACTGGTTTTGTTTACCATGGCGCACTGGATTACGAAATTTCTACGCAATCAAATAGTGCGCTGGCAAAACCGCCTTGCAAGATCATGATGAACGTTGGCAACCCGGACATGGCGTTTACATTCGCCCAGACACCGAACGATGGTGTTGGCCTCGCCCGTTTGGAGTTTGTGATTAACAACATGGTTGGCATTCACCCGAAAGCCATTTTGAATGTTGATGCGATGCCAGCCACCATACAAGCCACGATCAAAAACCGTGCACGTGGCTATGCCAACCCAAAACAGTTCTACATTGATAAAGTAGCTGAAGGTGTTGCCACCATTGCTGCCGCTTTCTACCCAAAACCAGTGATTGTGCGTACCTCAGACTTCAAGTCTAATGAGTACAAAAAACTGGTTGGCGGTGACATTTACGAGCCGGACGAAGAAAACCCGATGATTGGTTTCCGTGGTGCGGCACGTTATATGGCAGAAGACTTTAAAGAGTGTTTTGCCATGGAGTGCCAAGCCATGAAAAAAGTACGTGATGAACTGGGCTTGGCCAACGTTGAGTTGATGATTCCATTTGTACGTACGCTGGAAGAAGCGCGCGCCGTGACTGAAATCATGGCTGAAAACGGCCTCAAACGTGGTGAAAATGGCCTGCGCCTGATCATGATGTGTGAAATCCCGGCCAATGCGCTGCTGGCTGAACAGTTCCTGGAGTACTTCGATGGCTTCTCAATCGGCTCTAATGACCTGACTCAGCTGACCTTGGGCATGGACCGAGACTCCGGCATTCTGGCTGACGGTTTTGACGAGCGTAATGACGCGGTGAAAGTATTGCTTAAAATGGCGATTAGCACCTGTAACCGCTTGGGCAAATACGTGGGCATTTGTGGCCAGGGCCCTTCTGACCACGAAGACTTTGCCGAATGGCTGGTGGCCGAGGGCATTCAATCCGTGTCACTCAACCCAGATACAGTGGTTGCCACCTGGCAGCGCCTGACCAAGAAATAAGCGCAGAAAATCACTTTTAGCAACTCACTCAAGGCGTTACGATGAATCACCGTTCTGTTTTTATTATTTCTGATGGCACGGGGATTACAGCTGGCGCCTTGAGCAAACTGCTGGAACATTTTCCGAATACTAAATTTACCACCACTCGCCTGCCCTTTACGGACAACGACGAGAAGGTACAAGCTGCTTTTGAGCACATCCAGAAAGTGGCCGATCAAGACGGCATTCGCCCGATTGTCATTATGTCGGTTGGTAATGGCGAACACCGCAATCACCTCAAGCAGGCAAACGCCTACTTTATTGACTTATTCCACCGTTTTATTTATCCATTAGGCTCAGAGCTCAACCAAGAGCCATTAACCGGCGCCAGCATTGCCTACAGCGCAATGGGCAATAGCTACCATGAGCGGATGGAAGCGATTAATTTTACGCTTAACCATGATGACGGCATGACAAACTCCGGATTGGATGAAGCCGAAGTGATTTTGATTGGTGTGTCGCGCTGCGGTAAAACACCCACCAGCATCTACCTGGCCATGCAGTTCGGCATCAAGGCCGCCAACTATCCGTTGATTCCTGAAGACTTTGAACGGGGAGCGCTACCGCTCGCGTTGCAAAAAAACATAGACAAAATTTTTGGCTTGACGATTAAAGCTGAGCGCTTGCACTCGGTGCGCAATGAGCGCCGTCCTGATAGCTTTTACGCTTCACTAGATAACTGCCGCAAGGAAATTGAAATTGCGGAAGGCATGATGCGCAGTGCTGGCATTCCGTGGGCTGACTCCACCAGCCGCTCCATTGAAGAGCTCTCTGCATTAATCATGCAAAAAATTCGCCAGCGCTAAGGCTGGCGTTTTTAATCTGCTGGCAGCTGAGGCTGCCTGACTCACAAGAGCCTATGCGGCCATCGCCATTTCGCGTGCGGGCATTGCTGGCGCTCTGAATGTTTGCGGTTTTAACATATCACCGCGCCAAAAATAATAAAACTCACGAGCGACACTGAGAAACGTGTGCTGTGAACCCAGCGCATTAAATAATGGCAGATTTCTATCTACCATTTGGCGGTAACTGTGCGATTGCCTGTGTGACACATGCCGTAACGACAGTAGCAAACACTTGGCCATCCGCATGCGTTCTTTAAACACTGCGGGTTCAAAACCACGCACCAGGGTGACTTGCTCAAAAGCATCCATGACTTGCGTTTCGTGGCCAGTCATCGCGGTTTTATCCAAATCATACCAATGCTTGAATAACTCATCTTGCGTGACCATGACCGTTGGCGTGCTGCCATTAAACACCTTGGCCTGGCTCATGGCGGCAATCGCTTTAATATCACGCACCCAAAACGAAAAGAACTCACGAATTACCGGCAAAATACTCGGAATTTCAGCAGGATCAATACTGGCAATAAAGCGATCGACGGCATGTCGGTAATGGCTGCCATCACAGGGAATCTCTTTTAAAAATGCACTGACTCGAATAATGATGAACTCACGCTGTACCAATACGCGTTCACTCACGCCCTGCCCGGTCAGCAACTTGACGTAAGCTTTTTGTGCTTCTTCTTCTCTGGTCATTTCCATGATGGACTCCCCTTGTCGATTCTGAATAATGCTGCTGCAACTTGGCAGGCATTGACAGTTTCATCTTAAAGCAGGCTGTCGTCGTTCAAACATGCAATGAAGTTGGTAAATGCCCCATATTTCGCGGCTTGCGCTTAATGGGTGACCACTGCTGTTGGCTTGCGCGCCAACAGCAATAACAAGCTACTCAGTAGCGTCATCACCAGCATGGCACTCGCGAGCGCCAACGTGGAGTGCCAGACCAAAGGCACGATGAGCGCTGAGCTCAGGGTAGAACACAGCATTTGCATAAATGCCTGGGCAGAAGCGGCCGTGCCGCGCAGTGTGGCGTAGCAATCGAGTGCGGCAATCGACAACACTGGCATGGCCGCCGCCATGCCCACATTAAACAGGGCAATTGGTAAAATTGCCAGCCACCAGGCTGTGTGCATAGTGGTGCCTGCCCAATACTGCAGGCCAACATTCGCGCTGGCAATTAAGACCATCCAGGCAAATGCCCAAGACAGCATACGCGCTGGCGCGACTTTACCTGCGGTATGCCGCGAGATCCAGGAGCCCAGCATCATGCCGGTCACAGTGGGAATAAACAGGTAACCGAACTGCTGGCTGTTTAAATGCAGATGTTTGACCAAAAACACCGGGCTCGCCAGCACATAAATAAAAAACGCCGAAAAATTCAACCCCAGGCAAGTGATCAGCCCAAGAAAAATCCTGTGTTTAAGCATTTGGCCATAGGTGGCAGCAATGCCTTTCACCGAGAATACGATGCGTTTGTCTACAGTCATGGTTTCTGGCAAATAGCGCACCGCCATCCACAAAGCAACGGCAGCATAGAGTGATAAAAAGATAAAAATAGCTTGCCAATGGATGCCCAGTAATAGCCCGCCTAGAATGGGGGCAACCGCTGGCGCAATGCCAAACAATAATTGCACCGTCGCCATCACACGTTGCGCCTGTGCACCAGAGAATAAGTCGCGCACCATGGCACGTGCAACCGTGTTGCCCGCGCCGCCACTCACCCCTTGTAAGGCGCGAAATAACCATAAAGTCTGCACATTGGGTGCCAGTGCACAGCCCAAACTTGCCAACACAAAAATAGCTAGGCCCCATTTAATGGTGGTAATGCGACCAATCGCATCAGAAATGGCACCATGACACAGTGTCATCACGGCATAGGGCAGTAAATAAAAGGTCAGGCTTTGCTGAATAGCCAGCTCATCGGTGCCAAACTCGGCAGCCATGACATGAAAGGCTGGCAAATAGGTATCAATAGCAAACGGGGCCAATGCTGCTAATGCGGCTAAAACCAGCACGAGCGTGGAAGAACGAGAGATCAACATGAACGACCTTGTAAAAAAGCAAAGGTGCCAATCGGCACCTTTGGATTATAAGCCAGCCATGCGCGCGATGCTGCTAATTTCAGGCCAGGCAGCGCTCAATTACGGCAACGCATGAAACTGCTCAATGCGCTCTTTATCGCCCGCTACATATTTTTTAGAGTTTTTGTCTGTTCTGAAAATGATCGGTTGCTCACGCACCAACGGGTTTTGTGAATTCACTAAGGCCTCATCAATCAGATGACGGTTAGGCGACTTGGTGCACACCGGGTCCGCCATTTCTGCGTCACCACTGAGCAGATAAGACTGGCAACGACAGCCACCCAAATCATTTTCTTTTTCATCACAACTGCGGCACGGTTCTTTCATCCAGTCCATGCCACGGTATTTAGTAAACGCCGGTGACTCTTTCCAGGCCCATTCCAAACCGTTTTCACGCACATTAGGGAAGGTCATGCCGGGCAAAACACGTGCTGAATGGCAGGGTAAAACATCGCCATTCGCGGTCACAATCATAAACACCTCGCCCCAGCCGTTCATGCATTTTTTCGGCCGGTCAGCAAAGTAATCCGGCACCACAAAGAACACCTTCATTTTGTTGCCCACACGCTCCCTGAACGCATTGGTCGCCGCTTCGGCGCGATCTAACTGTTCGCGCGTTGGCATCAGCTGATCACGGTTGACCAGGCTCCAGCCGTAGTACTGCGTATTCGCAAGCTCCACATAATCAGCGCCTAATGCTTCCGCCATTTCCAGGATTTTGCCGACCTGGTCAATGTTGTAACGGTGAATCACCACATTGAGCACCATCGGGTAGCCATGCGATTTAATCATGGCCGCGACCTTTTTCTTTAACTCGAAGGTGCGGGTGTCGGTAATAAAGTTACTGATATCTTCAGTCACATCGTGCATGGAGAGCTGGATATGATCGAGACCGCCTTCTTTAAATGCCTGAATACGTTTTTCTGTGAGGCCTACGCCTGAGGTAATCAGGTTGCTGTAATAACCCAGCTTGTGTGCCTCAGAAACAATCTCTTCAATATCGTCGCGCAACAACGGCTCGCCACCAGAAATGCCCAACTGAATGGCGCCCATTTTACGGGCGTCACGCAAGGCGCTAATCCATTGCTCAGTCGTTAATTCATTTTTGGTGTGCTTGTCGTAGTCGGTCGGGTTGTAACAAAACGCACAATGTAGCGGGCATCTGTAAGTGACCTCTGCCAGCAACCATAGCGGCTGCTTCTGTGTAACGCTTGCTGCAACCCCATTATTTAGTTGTGCCATGATGCTCTCCTGACGGATTAATTGACCTTGCGTAACCAGGCTTTACCAACAGCCAAGTCAAACATGCCGATAATATCGCTCTCAATCTCTTCTGCCTCTGGAAAAGTGGCCTTGAGCTCAGCCACAATCTCTCCCACACTCGCTTTACCATCCACACGCTTCAAAATCTCGCCAGCACCGCCATGTAACTTCACCATGCCTTCTGGAAACAGGATGACGTAGCTCTGCTGTGCTTCTTCCCATTGAAAGCGATGGTGAAAGGCAATCGCATAAATATCTGCGTGTTGAATATTATTTTCCATGTGTTTACTTTCAAATAATTCTGAGGTGCGCTAGTTTTCTATGCGAATGACCGGCTGACGCAGATAATCACGGCCTTCTGTTTTGATCTCTGTGCTTGCGAGCATGATCGAATCTGCAACTACCCACAGCACATTCAATTTAAACTGCAAAATCTCCAGCGCTTTCATCTGCATCTCGCGTGAGGTACTAAAATAGTCCAACGTCACACTGAGGCCTTGCTCGACATCGCGCCTGGCTTCGGTCAGGCGTTTTTTAAAGTACATCAGGCCTTCTTCTTTCACCCAGGGATACATGCTAGGCCAAGAGCTGATGCGTTGCTGGTGAATATGCGGCGCAAATAACTCGGTCAGGCTGGAGCAGACGCTTTCTTGCCAGGGCCGTTGTTTGGCAAAGTTAATATAGGCATCTACGGCGAATCGCACGCCCGGTGAAACCAGTTCCAGACTAGTAACCTGCTCACGCGTCAAGCCAACCGCTTCGCCAAGCTTAATCCAGGCTTCAATGCCGCCAATCTGCTCATCGACGCCATCATGGTCGGTAATGCGTACTATCCATTGCTTACGCACCTCTTTGTCTGGGCAATTAGATAAAATCGCCGCATCTTTCATTGGAATCGCGATCTGGTAGTAAAAACGATTAGCGACCCAGCATTGCAATTGTTCTTTAGTCAATTTACCTTCATACATCATCACGTGAAACGGATGATAAATATGGTAGCCCTGCCCTTTTTCGCGAAGTTTGGCCTCGAACTCTTCACGGGTCCATGGCAATGCTGCCTGAGTCACTGCATTCATTTTTTTCTCCTATAGAATGATGTCCATACCGTCATACGCTACCTCGATCTTATGATCGTTGAGGGTCGCACGCTCGGCGGAATCTTCCCTTAAAATCGGGTTGGTGTTGTTGATATGAATCAGCACTTTACGCACTGGCTTATCCGTACCAAACTTGTCCAACTCTTCTATCATGCCGCCCGGGCCGGACTGTGGATTGTGGCCAATACTGCGCGCGGTCTTGGTCATCAAACCCATATCCAGCATTTCGGTGTTAGTCCAAAACGTGCCATCGACCATGATGCAATCAGCCTGGTTCATCAATGGTGGTAAATGTGGCTCAATCTCTGCCAGGCCAGGCGAGTACCAGCATTTTTTGCCGGTAGAAATCTCTTCAATTAACACACCGATGGTGTCACCAGGATGCGGATCATTGCGGTGTGGGGAATATGGTGGCGCCGCACTTTTCAATGCCACGGCCGTAAACCGCAGATTAGGCACGCCCGGGATTTCAAAACTGTGCGCATTGCTCACATCATTAGCGTCAATCGCAATCTCATGATGATTAACGCCGCAGTAATGGCCCAGGATATTCAGAATCTGGTTACCGGTGGTCAGGTCTTCATAGACCATTTTCGTGCAGTAGATCTCACGTTTGACCTGGCCTTCACGCAACATAAACAAGCCGGTGGTGTGGTCAATTTGAGCATCAATCAGCACGATGCCCTGAATCCCACTGTCACGCACGGCACGACCGGGTTGCAAAGGGGCGAATTCCTGAATTTGCTGCAAGACATCAGGCGAGGCATTAAACAGCACCCAGTCTACGCCATTGCTGGAGACACAAATGGATGATTGTGTGCGGCGCTTGGCCTTGATGGTGCCCTTACGCAGGCCATCACAATTTGGACAATTACAGTTCCACTGTGGAAAGCCACCGCCAGCCCCAGCCCCTAATACGTGTATATGCATAATCGCTCGTTATTCAATTCAGTTAATTCGTGGTTGCAGGAGAGTTTTAAGCCTCATCATACAACAATTGTTTGTGACTACCGCATCCATTGCCGCCCCGGCAGAATGCCAGCTTGCAATGTCTGTTAAGTAAGACTGGCATCATACGCATGCGTTGCATGAACAGCCTGCTACTGACAATGATTCCCTGCTCATGATTTTCATGAGCGCATGGTTGTTTGCGCTTAACACCCATAAAAAAGCCGCGCTCACTGGCGCGGCTTTGAATGAAATCTTTAATTACTCTTCTGCGGCATGTTTCTCGCGGCGCGCTTTGACTGCTGCAGCCAGCGTTTCGAGCACCGACACAGAATCATCCCAACCCAGACAAGCATCGGTAATCGACTGGCCATAATTGAGGCCGCAACCAGGTGAGTGATCCTGGCGGCCCTCGTTCAAATGTGACTCTAGCATGACGCCGATAATGCGCGCATCGCCAGCAGACAGCTGGTTAGCCACATCTTCTACCACCGCAATCTGGTTTTTGTATTGCTTTTGGCTGTTGCCATGACTGCAATCCACCATCAGCACCGGCGCCAGACCAGCCTCGGCCAGTTGGTCACACACGGCGGCCACGCTTTGCGCATCATAATTAGGCGCTTTGCCACCACGCAAAATCACGTGGCAATCTTCATTGCCTTTGGTGGCAAAGATGGCAGATTCACCTTCTTTGGTCATCGATAAAAAATGATGCGGGCTCGCCGCCGTTTTAATGGCATCTATCGCGACCTTGGCGCCACCATCGGTGCCATTTTTAAACCCTACCGGGCAAGACAAGCCAGAAGCCAACTCGCGGTGAATTTGCGACTCGGTGGTGCGTGCGCCAATCGCGCCCCAGCTGACTAAATCAGCGGTATATTGTGGTGACACCACATCCAGGAACTCAGTCGCGGCAGGCATGCCAATTTCGTTGACGTCGAGCAAAAATCTGCGGGCTTTTTCCAGACCCGAATTAATATCGTATGTACCATCCAGGTGCGGATCGTTGATCAGCCCTTTCCAGCCGACCGTGGTGCGTGGCTTTTCAAAATACACGCGCATCACAATCAACAACTCACCCGCCAGGCGGGTACGCACCTCCAGCAAACGTTTGGCGTACTCCATACCGGCTTCGGTATCGTGAATCGAGCATGGGCCTACAATCACCAATAAACGGTCATCGCCTTGATGCAAAATATGGTGAATCGCCGTGCGTGTTTTAAGGATGTTTTGGGTGCTGACCGTGCTTTCTTGTAGGCGCGATATTAATTCCGCTGGTTTTACCAGCGGTTTAATTTCCAGCACGCGCACATCATCGGTGGCTAATTTTTCGTATACAGTCATGACGTTAAAATCGTTTCCAGCACTTGTAAGAAGCGTGCATTTTCGCTAAATAAACCAATGCTGACGCGTAAATAATCCGGCATCTCATAATTGGCCACCGGCCGCACAATCACGCCCTGCTTGAGCAAGGCCTGGTTGACGGCACTGGCGTTGGTCACTTTAAAACTAACAAAGTTGCCGTAAGAGGGAATATAGCTCAGGCCCAGTTGCGTCAGGCCTTGCGTGACTTGTGTCATGCCAGCTTGATTAGCCGCATAACTGCGTGCAACAAAGTCTTCATCCTGCAAAGAGACTGTTGCAGCAACCTGCGCCAGGCTATTCACATTAAATGGTTGGCGCACACGGTTCATCAAGTCGGCCAAGGTGGCATGCATCACACCAAAGCCCACGCGCAACCCTGCCAGGCCATAGGCCTTGGAGAACGTGCGTGAAATAATCAGGTTTTCAAACTCGGTCAGCCAGCCGATGGCTTCAGACTTGTCAACCACAGACAAATATTCGTCATAAGCCTCATCCAGCACCACCAATATGTGTTTGGGCACTTGCTGTAAAAAGGCTTTTAAATCGGTTTTGCTGATCAGTGTCCCGGTTGGGTTATTCGGGTTGGCCACAAAAATCAATTTGGTTTTAGGCGTGATCGCCTTTAAAAAACCGGGTAAGTCATGACCAAACTCAACCGCTGGCACGACCACGCCTTTAGCGCCGACCGCCTGTGTCACCAATGGATACACGGCAAACGCATGCTGGGAGTAAATCGTTTCATCACCCGCAGTCAAAAAAGCACGTGCAGCCAGTTCCAAAATATCATTGGAGCCATTGCCAAACACCAGTTGTGCCGGTTGCACGCCATATTTATGGCTTACAGCATCACGCAAAGCAAAGCTATTGCCATCAGGATAGCGTGCAATGTCATAAATGGCTTCTTCGAGCGCCATTTGTGCTTTGGGGCTCATGCCCAGCGGATTTTCGTTAGAGGCCAGCTTGACGATATCGGCTTCATTGAGGCCCATTTCACGGGCCAGTTCACTGATGGGCTTGCCACCTTGATACGGCGCAATGGCGCGAATATTGGCTGGTGCTAATTCTGATAAATGAGACATGATAGACAACTAAATAATAGCGGCTGGGTAAGAACCCAACACTTTGAGTAATGTAGCGCGCTCGGCCAGCTCCTTGAGTGCTGCCTGTACGGATGGCTGTTGCTGGTGACCTTCAATATCGACAAAAAAGACGTAATTCCACAAGTTTTGACGGGAAGGACGTGACTCAAGCTTGGTCATGCTCACCCCGTGGCGAGAAAAAGGCTCCAGTAACTCTAAAACGGCACCAGGTTTGTTATGTGCACTCATCACCAACGATGTTTTGTCCTGGCCTGAAGGCGCAACCGTGTGATTGCCCAGTACGAGAAAGCGCGTCGTGTTTTTAGGGTCGTCCTCAATATTTTCAGCCAGAATGTGCAGGTCGAATAAGTCAGCGGCACGCTTGCTGGCAATGGCCGCAGCAAATGTGCCTTCGCTCGCCACCAGTTCATGAATCATTTGTGCCGCACGTGCATTGCTGGTCACCGCTTCACGCGCAGCATTCGGCAAGTGCTTGTTTAACCACTCATGGCATTGCGACAACGATTGCGCATGAGAAAACACATGGCTGATCTGGCGAATATCCTGCTGCGCGGATAACAAGCAATGATGCACAGGCAACGTCACTTCGCTGATCACTTGCAACGGGCTCGAAAGTAACAGGTCCAGCGTAATGCCAACCGCGCCTTCGGTAGAGTTTTCTACCGGCACGACGCCATAATCGGCTTGGCCTGATTCTACCGTGCGAAACACTTCATCAATGCTGCCACACACCACAGCCCCACGCCCTTCGCCAAACTGTTTGAGCGCGGCTTCTTCACTGTAGGTGCCTAAAGGGCCCAAAAAAGCGATGGATAATTCTTTTTCCAGTGCGCGGCAATTGGACATCACGGCACGAAAAATATGGCTCACCGCCTCAGGCGATAGCGGCCCCTGATTATCAGCCTGCAAGCGTCTAATAATCTGCGCTTCGCGCTCGGGGCGGTAAATGACACCGTCATCTTTTAAATGCCCGATCTCACGTGCAAGCGCAGCGCGTGCATTTACCAGCGCCAGCATCTGCGCATCAATAGCATCAATCTTGTCTCTAAATTGTTTTAATAAATCAGACATTTGAAATTAGTAATTAAAGTGTTTTATGAGTGACTTTTTTCGAATGCTTGCATGAATTCAACCAGCGCTCTAACGCCTTCAATCGGCATGGCATTGTAAATGCTGGCACGCATGCCGCCCACAGAGCGATGACCTTTTAACTGCAACAAGCCACGTGCCTCTGCCGCTTTTAAAAAAGCATCATTGAGGCGCTCGTCACGCAAACGGAACGGAATGTTCATGCGTGAGCGGTAAGCGGGCTCAATGTCATTGTCATAAAACTCGGTTTGATCGAGGTAGTTGTATAGCAAATTGGACTTGGCAATATTGATCTGCTCAATAGCCTCAACCCCACCTTGCGCCAGCAACCACTCGAATACCAGGCCCGCAATATAAATGCTGTAAGTCGGCGGCGTATTAATCATGCTCTGGTTATCGGCCTGGGTTTTCCAATGGAACACCGCTGGCGTTAAAGGCGAAGCCTGTGCCAGCAAATCTTCACGCACAATCACCAGGCACAAGCCAGCCGGGCCGATATTTTTTTGCGCACCACCATAGATCACACCATATTTTGAAACATCAATCGGCCGCGATAAAATATGTGACGACATGTCGGCCACAACAGGCACGCCATGCGTCTCAGGCACCTCTAAAAACTCAACACCGTTAATGGTTTCATTAGTGCAGTAATGCACATAAGCCGCGTCTTTGTTGAGCTTCCAGTCGGCAAAGGCCGGCACGGTGGTGAAGCCGCTGGTTTCAGCACTCGCCGCAATATTGATCTCGCCATAGGCTTGGGCATCTTCAACACTGCGCTTGCTCCAGGCGCCTGTCACCACGTAATCCGCAGGCTTGCCATTGAGCAAGTTCATCGGAATGATGGCATTTTCAGCAATAGCGCCGCCTTGCAAAAACAACACTTTGTAGTTGGCTGGAATAGCCAGCAACTGACGCAGGTCGGCTTCTGTTTTCTCCAGGATGCTGGTGAACTCTTTGCCGCGGTGCGACATTTCCATCACACTCATGCCAGAGCCATGCCAGTCCAGCATTTCGGCCTGGGCACGCTCTAGTACGGGTTTAGGGAGCACTGCCGGACCGGCAGAAAAATTAAATATCTGTGTCATGCGTGTGTTTATTCTTCGCTGTACTTATTCTTCAGACTCGTCGCCATCATCGTCAGTCTCGACAATTTTCTCCAGACCTGACAACTTCTCACCTTCACCCAGGTTAATCAGGGTGACGCCTTGGGCAGCGCGGCCCATGTCGCGGATTTCTTTGACGCGGGTGCGGATCAACACGCCGCCGGTCGTAATCAACATGATTTCATCATCCGCTGTGACCAGTCTTGCCGCAACAGCCAAACCGTTACGTTCACTGATGGCGATGGCCTTCACGCCTTGCGTACCGCGACCAGAATGGCGGAACTCAGACAGCACCGTACGTTTGCCGTAGCCATTTTCAGTAGCTACCAACACAGATTGCTGGTCATTTTCAGCGATTAACAAAGACAAGACCTGCTGTTTAACAGCGAGTTTCATGCCACGCACACCACGCGTTGCGCGACCCATCGGGCGCACATCATCTTCAGTAAACCACACGGCTTTACCACCATTAGAAACCAGCACAATATCGTTCTGGCCATTGGTGACTTCGGCGCCAATCAGGTAGTCACCTTCGTCCAGGTTAATGGCGATAATGCCTGATTTACGCGGGTTAGCGAATTCTGGCAATGCAGTTTTTTTCACCGTACCTTTGGCTGTCGCCATAAATACATAGTGATTTTCATCGAACTCTTTGACCGGCAGAATGGCGTTAATTTTCTCGCCCTCTTCGAGCGGGAACAGATTCACAATCGGCTTGCCGCGGCTGACACGGCTACCTTGCGGCACTTCATACACTTTTAGCCAATAAACACGACCACGGCTGCTAAAGCACAGAATGTAATCATGTGTGTTCGCCACAAACATCTTGTCGATAAAGTCGTCTTCTTTAGTTGCCGCCGCTTGCTTGCCACGGCCACCACGACGCTGCGCGCGGTACTCATCCAGCGGCTGTGATTTCACATAGCCGGTGTGTGATAAAGTCACCACCACATCTTGCGGCGTAATTAAATCTTCGAGCGACAAGTCTTGCGTATTTTGCTCAATTTCAGAACGACGCTTGTCGCCAAACATCTTCTGAATTTCGTTTAATTCTTCGACAATAATCGCCGTCACGCGCTCAGGCTTGGCCAGAATATCCAGCAAGTCGGCGATCACATCCATCACCTCTTTGTACTCGTTGACAATCTTGTCTTGTTCCAGGCCAGTCAGGCGTTGCAAGCGCATTTGCAGAATTTCTTGCGCCTGCACATCTGACAACTGATAGCCATTTGGCGTTAAACCAAAGTCAACCGACAAGCCTTCTGGCCGCGAAGCCTCCATGGCTGCGCGTTTCAGCATTTCTTCGACCACTGGCGAGTGCCAGCTGCGCGCCATCAATTCTTTTTTCGCTTCTGGCGGCGTAGGTGCGGCTTTAATGATCGCAATCATCTCATCGACGTTGGCCAGTGCGACGGCCAGGCCTTCAAGCACATGGCCGCGATCGCGTGCTTTGCGCAGCTCGAACACGGTACGGCGCGTCACCACTTCACGGCGATGGCGTAAAAATGCCTCTAGCATTTGCTTCAGGTTAAGCAAACGTGGCTGGCCGTCCATCAACGCCACCATGTTCATGCCAAACGTATCTTGCAGCTGGGTTTGCTTGTAGAGGTTATTTAAAATCACCTCTGGCACTTCACCGCGCTTGAGCTCAATCACCACGCGCATGCCAGACTTGTCAGACTCGTCACGCAGGTCTGAGATACCCTCGATCTTTTTCTCGTTAACCAGTTCGGCGATTTTTTCAATCAGTGTTTTCTTGTTCACCTGGTACGGCAGTTCATCAATAATGATAGATTGACGGCCGCCAGCTTTGTCCAGGTCTTCAAAATGGGTACGGCCACGCATGACCACCCGGCCACGGCCTGTGCGGTAGCCTTCTTTAACACCAACGGTGCCGTAAATAATACCGGCCGTTGGGAAGTCAGGCGCCGGAATCAACTCAATCAGCTCGTCGATACTGATTTCAGGGTTCTCTAACACGGCAAAACAGGCGTTGAGTACTTCATTCAGGTTATGCGGCGGAATATTGGTCGCCATGCCCACCGCAATCCCCGAGCTGCCGTTAATCAGCAGGTTAGGGATACGCGCAGGCATAATCAGCGGCTCATGCTCGCTACCATCGTAGTTAGGGCCAAAATCAACGGTTTCTTTGTCAATATCTGCCAGCAACTCATGCGCAATTTTAGACATGCGGATTTCGGTATATCGCATTGCCGCCGCATTATCGCCATCCACCGAACCAAAGTTACCCTGGCCATCGACCAGCATATAACGCAATGAGAAGTTCTGTGCCATACGCACGATGGTGTCATACACCGCCGTGTCGCCGTGCGGGTGGTACTTACCGATGACGTCACCGACAATACGGGCAGATTTTTTATAAGGCTTGTTGTAGTCGTTAGAGAGCTCGTGCATGGCAAACAACACGCGTCTGTGCACAGGCTTTAGACCATCGCGAACATCGGGAAGCGCGCGCCCTACAATCACGCTCATGGCGTAATCGAGGTAGCTGCGACGCATCTCGTCTTCTAAGCTGATAGGCAGGGTTTCTTTAGCAAATTGATCTGGAGACTGACTCATTCTTGACCCAATTTATAGTTAAAAGTTATCACGCGATTTTAGCATATTTACTGCAATAAGGCGCGCCTAATCACGCCTGGCAGCGTAGGTAGGCATCAATTAAAGAAACGAAACAAGCGAGAATGAGGAGCACGAGTCACACAACAACTGAACAGTAAGCTGACCAGGCAATCTCTGTCAGCACCACGAAAGTTGAAACTTGACGCACAGCAATCAAAAAAAAACCGCGCAAAAGCATGCGCGGTTATCCATCGAAGGCCATTAAAACTGCGTTAACAACTGCAAGTCTGATTTTAAATCTTCAATATGCTCCAGGCCCACAGCAATCCTCACCAGATTATCCTTGATGCCAGACGCTGCGCGCGCCTCAGCGCTGACACGGCTATGGGTAGTGGTGGCCGGGTGCGTAATCGTAGATTTGGCGTCACCCAAGTTAGCGGTGATCGAAATCAGGCGCGTGGCATCAATCAAGGCCCATGCCGCCTCTTGTGGGGTTTGACCCGCGCGCGGCTTCACCTCAAAGGTGACGATGCCGCCACCCAGGCGTTGTTGCTGCTGCGCCAAGGCATATTGCGGATGCGATGGCAAGCCAGGATAATACACACGGGCGACGCCTGGCTGTTGTTCCAGCCATTGCGCCAATGCCAGCGCACGCACAGCATGCGCCTCCATACGCACCTGCAAGGTCTCCAAGCCCTTCACAAACACCCAGGCATTAAAAGCACTCATGGTCACACCGGCCGTGCGCAAAAATCCATAAACCGGCTCCATTAGCGCCTTGCTACCAAGCACGGCACCGCCCAGCACCCGGCCCTGACCGTCAATGTATTTCGTTGCCGAATGAATCACAATATCAGCCCCCAGTTTGAGCGGCTGCTGCAATGCCGGGGTGCAAAAGCAGTTATCTACCGCCAGATAAGCGCCGACAGCGTGCGCGACCTCAGCCAGCTTGGCAATGTCACCGATCTCAGTCAGCGGATTTGAAGGCGTTTCAGCAAAAAACAGTTTTGTATTTGGCTGCGCCGCGGCTTGCCATGCGGCGACATCAGTCAACGAGACCAATGTGACCTCCAACCCCCAGCGCTTGAGGATATTGGTAAATAATTGCACGGTGGTGCCGAAAATGCTGCGTGAAGCGACAATATGATCCCCTGCGCTGCAAATACCCATGATGCAGGCCAAAATGGCAGACATGCCACTGGCCGTTGCTACGCACTGCTCGGCACCTTCCAAGGCGGCCAGTTTGTCCTGGAACATGGTCACGGTCGGGTTGGTAAAACGCGAGTAAATATTGCCAGGCTCAGTGCCGCCAAAACGGGCGGCTGCCTGCGCTGCGCTTTTAAAGCGAAAACTGGAGTTTAAAAACAAGGCTTCAGAGTTCTCGCCGAACTCTGTTGTTAAGGTGCCGGCACGCACCGCCAGCGTTTCCAAATGGTATTGATCGTTCATGATTCCTCAAACTTCTGTCCAGGGCGGACATTTCGGCACAAGCAACATAGGCTTGTGCATTGGGCAATAAAAAACCCGTTTCAGCATTGCGCTAAAACGGGTCTTTGGGGCTCTCGCTTTAGCGGTATTTATAATGCGCTCGCAAGCTGAGTTTGGCTTCGTTTAAAGTTCGCCACTCAAATCAGCGCAATTTGATTAAACGCCTTTTACTGATGGCTGTCAACCTTTACTCGGCGCCCACCAACTCGGTAGACAACAGGTTCAAGTCCAGTTGAGTCGCCGAGTTGGGTGGCAGCTGTTTTTTATTCATGTCACTGCGTGCAGACTCAATGCGGTTTAAGTAAGCAGCGTCAATATCGCCAGTCACGTATTTACCGTCAAAACAACTACAGTCAAACTCGGTCATGTGCGGATTCGACTTGGCAATACTTTCGCGCAAAGCATCAAGGTCTTGATAAATCAGTGCATCGGCACCGATTTCGGCACAAATTTCTTCATCGGTACGGTTGGTCGCCAACAGCTCATGACGGCTAGGCATATCAATGCCATATACATTTGGATAACGCACTGGCGGCGCCGCAGAAGCAAAGTAAACCTTGTTGGCCCCGGCATCACGCGCCATCTGCACGATCTGTTGCGACGTGGTTCCGCGCACAATGGAGTCATCTACCAGTAACACATTCTTACCTTTAAACTCAATACCGATCGGGTTGAGTTTTTGGCGGACAGATTTTTTACGCAAGGCCTGGCCCGGCATAATAAATGTGCGGCCAATATAGCGGTTTTTGATAAACCCTTCACGATAATCGAGGCCTAGTGCAATACCAAGCTGCAAGGCACTTGGGCGGCTGGTATCAGGAATCGGAATCACGACATCAATTTTTTTATCTGCCCACTCACGTTTGATTTTTTCAGCCAGCAAGGTACCCATGTCCAGACGAGTCTGGTACACAGAGACGCCGTCAATTACTGAGTCAGGGCGCGCAAGATAAACGTACTCAAAAATGCAGGAGGTCAATTTTGGGTTGGTTGCGCATTGGCGGCTAAACAGGTTGCCATCCATATCAATAAACACTGCTTCGCCAGGCTCAACATCGCGCACCATGGTAAAGCCCAACACATCCAGCGCGACACTTTCAGAGGCGACAATATGCTCGGTGCCTTTGTCAGTGACTTGCTTGCCAATGACCAACGGGCGGATGCCATGCGGATCGCGGAACGCTAGCAGGCCAAAGTTAGCAATCATCGCGACTACGGCATAAGCGCCCTTGCAGCGTCTATGTACGGCGGCAACCGCGTCAAACACCATATCGCTGTTGAGCAAGGCATTTTTTGAGGTACTTTCAATCTCATGCGCCAGCACATTCAACAATACTTCAGAGTCTGAGTTGGTGTTGATGTGGCGCAGGTCCTGCCTGAACATTTCAGACTTGAGTTGTTCTGAGTTAGTCAGGTTACCGTTATGGCCTAACACAATACCAAACGGTGAATTCACATAAAACGGTTGTGCTTCAGCGGCACTCGAAGAGCCTGCAGTCGGGTAACGCACATGGGCGATACCGACATTGCCAACCAGATTACGCATATGGCGGGTGTGAAACACATCTTTCACCAGGCCATTGTTTTTATGCATGTGGAAAGTGTTGCCATCACAAGTGACGATACCTGCGGCATCCTGACCACGGTGCTGTAATACCAGCAAACCGTCATACAACAACTGATTCACCGGGTTTTTGCCTACAATACCGATAATTCCACACATAGCGACATCCTATCAAACACTTGATTACAAATTAAATGGCAGACTCATCTACCCGCTGATGATCCAAATGTACGTGCCTAGCAATACTAGATGGCATCCACGGCAGCAATTTCAAGACCAACGCCTCCACTGGCGCACTGAATGTAGCATTTATCCAGCGCGGGTCTTTTGGTAAATCAGTCATGGCGGCCAGCATCACCAGAATACACACGACCAACACGCCTTTTACCACGCCAGCTACGCCACCAAGCACTCGGTTAAAGCCGCCCAAGCCAATCGCTTTGATCAGCGTGGTAAGCAGCAGTGCCAACAAAGCGCAGACAAACAACACCAGTAAAAAAACCACCAAAAATGCCGCCATGGCTTTGACCGCCTCGCCAGGAATCTGCTCTGGCATGCAGGCCATCACTTCACCATTAAAACGATTAGCCAGATAAAAAGCCAATATCCAACCCAATACCGAAAACAGCTCACGGATGGCACCGCGCATCAGCCCCACTAAAATAGAGAAACCAATGATGCCCAGTACCAGATAATCAAAAGCGGTCATGGCGGATGTCAGGACTTGCTAGCCACAATACCGCTAAACCCTGCTGCTTCCAGCTTTTTCAATGCAGCGGCAGCATCGTTGCGCGTGGCATAAGTGCGCGTACGCAAGCGTAACTTCTGCCCGGCGGCATCAACCTTTTCAGTGGCCGCTTCAAACCCTGCCTGTTTCAGCTTGCCTTGCAGGTTTTCCAGGTTTTTAGGGTCTGAGAACACGCCAAACTGCACAAAAAACTGCCCTGTTTTTTTATCGGACGCAACAGCTTCTTCTTTAGCAACTGGTTTAACCGCCGCAACTTTGGGTTCAACTTTGGGTTCAACTTTGGGTTCAACTTTGGGTTCAACTTTGGGTT